>JAABUO010000115.1_pt1 | contig 219030 bp, 238 predicted proteins | sample 5559291 | NCBI WGS metagenome assembly JAABUO01 (sample SAMN10711878, study PRJNA513372) | rock metagenome | isolation source: Antarctica rocks | place: Antarctica: Victoria Land, Finger Mt sud
CGGCGTCGCGCCGGCGGCGCTTCTCATCTGCCCCTGACGGTCAGGATGAAGCGCGGGCATCATGCCGATGGTGTGCTCTGTCTCTAGATAGTTTAAGTAATTCGTTTTCGTGGTTTCAAAAGTTTATAATATGCAATGATTGAGTCCGAGAATTACTGAGATTGGTTTGATGGTGGAAGGTGAGGTAAGATGGCTGGCTGTGGATCAAAAGCGTCTCGCCAGCTTTGCAGGTATCTCTTTGGGGCCAGGACGGAAGGCTTGGTATCGAGGGGGTTTTCTAGTCACACAAATACACGTCAGCCTTCTGTTGTTGACCAAGAATAACTCTGCTACGGTATGGTGAGAGGAATGGGTCGCGGGTGTGTCATAGGACCAGTCTACTTACTTAAGACGCTCCCACTCCATGGTGGTGGTATTGAATTGGTGACTGTAATTATTTAGCGCGTTCCACGAAGACCAGGTGAGCCAGCTACTGACCCTTGGTGTTTTGTCCTTACGAGTGCCGCTCTCCCGTATTCTTCTTCCAGTAACCATGCATAGTTGTAAGGTATCTTCACTGGCCGATCCTCGAATATGCTATCTCGCAAGGGAAAGACGTCGTTGGTCTGGATGACTATGAGTTCAGTGATCTGTGTTGCATCTTGTCTGTGCGAGTCATAGAATACGCACCTCATAATGGTGCTTGTCCTTGCAAGCCAGTAAACCTGGGTCGCCTTTCTTCGGCCTGACAGTCGTAACATCAATGAATACCCCCGTTATTGTATCAATCCACCGGCCATCGATCATGTTCAAGCGATCTGCCGTTGAACCGTTGATGTAGTTTGGGTTTATCTCTATCATGTACTTCCTTCCCTGTGGCACCTCAGGCGTAACATACTTGTGGATAGTCATGTTGTAGTAGCTAGCAAGAAAATGGATTGTCGATTCCGAAACCTGAACATCGATGTCGGAGTCCCATGGTAGTATCTGGGTATTCTCAGTAAAGGCGAAGTTGTTCCTAATGATTACCGGCTTACTTTTCGATTCCACCACCAACCCATCAGCGTCCCGTGCATTATCCACGTTTCGGCCCCAAGATCTATCATTGTTGAGAGATATGATTGCATGAGCATTGTAAGATTCGTCCTAAGTTCCTCGTATGGCAGTTCATGGTCGGTAAATCTGTAATGAACATTGAGTCTAAGTCTTCCGAACGACGGAAATGCTGAACTGACCGACCATCATAGTGCGGGTGAAAGCTGCAACAAGTATTTCAGCGTCAACTCCGTTGTCGATATCAAGTGCTAGGACTCACGTTGATTCATCTAATAACCCGTTAATGATGTGAGTCCTTGAGAAAAAAGAAGTGTTGGTACTGACGCCAGTACTTGCCCGGAGGATCTCCAGCTCTTCCACTCGAATCTTCTTTCATCAAGACCCTCACACTCTCAAAGTCTGCATCTCCACATACCGGAGCGCACTGCAACACCAGTGCGATGAGAGAAGGGGCTAGCGAAAGCCAATTGCGCAATTCAAGGAGCATTGGAGCTCGATACTATCCCTACAGCCGTAGCATCCTAGATAGTATCTAATCAAAGTTCCGAGAGCGCCTGGCTCATCCAGAAGATGAAGTCTTGTGGCTGTGGCAAGAGAGTCAATGGCCCTCAGCCCCTGATGTAGTTGTATGAAGGTCCAACGTCCAGCAGTCCTTCACTAAGAGAGAAGCATGGCAGCAGCTACTTACTCGTTATTACTCCGTATTTGCCCCCATTTCACGCAAACTGCCAAGCTGTGCATCATATCCCGAGCGCTAGTACATAAAAGGCTAAAGCATACTATAGCCTAATCAGTACTAATGCGTGATCAGTAAGGTAAGGTAACCTTCCACCTTTCCTACAGCAGAAGAAGAATGACAGAAGCTCATCGATGAGACTACCTCAGAATTCGCGAAACGTGACGCGCAAACAAGGGACCATCGTCCGGACACTCATATCGACGGCTTCAATGTGCTACCTCTCTCTACGGCCTCACCTACCTCTCGTGATCTTCCTCCACCTCCCCTTTGATCGTCACCAGTTTGATGAGAGCAAAGCTTAAAGTCGAGATTCACTCTAACCGCCTCTGTCATTATGAAGATCCCTTTCACTGTTGGGGTAACAATGATTGGAGCGGATAATCCACGGTTGCGTAGATGTTATGTATTGGTGACAGCAACCATAACTTACTGCCGCCGAAGAAGTACCTTGTGCGAATTGATCTTGATGTCTTATCCGTGTACCTGCATTGATAGTCTTGGTACTTGTGTCCAAGGGAGCAGCGGGATGAACATCCCACCCTATCATCTCTCTTGTTAAAGCTCAGGGCAGTTTCTGGCTTGTAGCTCAATGATTACGGGGTATTAATATTTAGCGAGGAGGAATTGAGTGCCTTGTCATGTTAGTAGTGTTTCATTGATGGAGGCTCATTTCCATGTTCTTCTCTTCCAAGATTCGCTGGCTGTAATCTGTCGTTGCTTTTTTTGTTTCTCATCCGGCCATGATTTCATTCACTCCAGTCTTCTACACAAGTCTGTTTCTTTGCGGACTCTTCGCTCAGGTCGGAGCCTATCTCATCGACGCATCATGCAGACATTATTATGACCAATCGCTGAGATTCATGTCCGTGAACAGAACCGACATGATCACAGCTGCAATGCAAGAGGCACACAGCATGATGCTTCTCGCTTCTTCCACAGTCTTGGATAATGTCGTCGGGATTCCGGAGAATTCGAGGTCGCAGCTCTTTGAACATGCTAGTCATGGGGATCAAGAACACATCGCAGGTCAGTAACCGAATGCTCTAATGGATCGACTGACATTGCGGTTCAAATCAGCGAGATACCGAGAGACTGCCAATTCCGTAAAGTGGGGTTTGATCGACATGCCTCATCCGGATCATATTAATGTGTACTGTGGCGATGCAATCTTCGTCCCCATACCTAGAAAATCACCCTATGCTTGGATAAACACGCACACAGGTGTTGTAGTTGAAGCCTCGCGTCATGAAGGTGGTCTCAATCCAAGGATGTGTGGAGACGCCGTGTCTATGACACTGACCAGCCCGTTAATGCCCGGTGTATATCACATCACTCGCCGGATGAAGTACCTTGTGCTCTGCGATCCAGCCTTGACCAGGGGTAATTCACCAGATGCGACAGAGAGTCAGCCTACGGTTGCAGCCGTAAAGGCCTTGCCCGGCCGGGATGGATTTCATGAAATGAAACGGATTGACAACGTCGCATATGCAACTTGTCTCTCATTCGTCTTACTTCATGCGCTTCTGACTTTAGGTCAAGATAAATTTGCCTGTCAGTGAGTGTCACGAAGCTGTTGATGTTCTTTCAACAACTGACAATTTCACAGTTGACCACGCCGTCAATACACCCGTCGGCTGGGACGAGGTGAAGGGCCTGCCGATTGTTGACGCGAAGAAGAACGTCGACAGTTACGCCTTTTACGCTCTGTGTATGTTTCACTCGTGTATCTGCCTGGCATCGCTAACAAGCCACCTTAGCCCAGCAAATTATGGCCGTCTCTATCCCTGGGCCTATAGAATGGTTCGTCCTCAGTGGCTACTTGATCTCTGTCTCCAGGGCCTGCGCCATCGCAAAATGTCTGTATCCTTTATTCTGGGCACAACTTTATCCAAACGTTCGAGGATTCTAGAGACGTCTCTTCCTCCACCCTCTACTCCCTACCTCTCCATCCAGGAAGACTTGCAACCTCAACGAATCTCAAGTGTGTCGTTTGTATATGTAAGGACTAGCGTCTAAATCATGGCAATCAATGGTTACCTACACTCTCAGCAATATATTTGATCGAGGCATCACCCTAGTCCGAGTGTCGGTATCAAATTGTCGTCGCAGACCAAATCTGACCAACCACCCACCACCAGAAAGATACATCAACCTCCAAGTAGAAAATTCCGAAAAAACCCCACCATAGTGTACTATCCCAAAACAGTCTCAAGCATTGAGCTTCAATATTTTCATGAGGTCATCATAAGGTAGTGGATGAATAGATGTGGGGGTTAATAGAATCAAGGCTATTGATGAACACCTCGACGCAAACTGTTCCGTGGCCTCCGAGAACGAAGAAACATCCAGGTCGCCCTGACGCTAGTTTCGCACCGGAAACAAAGCTTGTTTTCATACCAAGCTTTCTCCTATCGCCATCGCCATCGCCATGCGAGGTCCCGTTCGCGCATGTTTCTCGGAAAAGCCCCTAGCCTGCGGAGTGGTCGGCCTGACAGCCGGACCAATCAAGTTATTCCATAGGGCTGACAGCTCGTTATTAGGTAGAATATTGACAAGTTGTGTGGCCAGCCACGGTGCCAGAAAAGACCAAAAAGATGCATTCAAGTAGCTAATTGGTATTAAGTAAGGCATCTATGTGTACGTGTTATCGAAACCGGTCATACAAAGACACACCACGCTGAACCCATCATTTGCGAACTCATCCAACCTGACGTTCCTGCCCGAAAAGAAGTGCATTACAAAAATCCAGGCAGCGCATTCACCGCAAAGTCTATCTTTACATATAAGCAGCAAGCGTTGCTCAATGCTCCAGCAGCCTCAAACTCCCTTGCACAACCACATTCTCCAACACGGACCCGGGAGGAACATCGATGGTGCTTCCCTCCGTAGCCACAATGATGACGGTCCCCTTCATCACCACACCCCGTCCGAGATTGACGGCTCCCGTGATGGTCAAGTGGTCCAGCTCGAGGATCTTCGGGATGCTGGCAATACGCTTCTGGAAGTCGCTGACCTTTTTGAAGTCGTTGCCGAGCTTGATCAAGGGCGCGGGGCCGAACCGGTCTTGGTGCATCACGAGCTGACCGTGCTGCAGACTGTAAAGGTCTGATTTGACAAGCATAAGGTCGGAGCACGTCTTGACAGGCAAGAAGCGTCTGCGGGGGACGTTGACACCGTGTGCGTTTTTGAAGTGGCGGATCGCCGCACCAACAGCGGTCTCAAGCTGGATGATGGAGACGTCGGACTCTCCTTTCTTGTCGGCCGGGATCGACTTGCTGTTCGGGATTATCTCCATCGCAAGCTCATTGTCTTCCACAACCCTTTTGATCGCTTTTAGGTTAAGCCAGATGTTGTTAGTGTTGAAGTACTTGAACTTTTTGATCGACTTGAATTCGTTCGTGTGCTCTTTTGGTACCTGAGCGATTTCAAGAAGACGAACGGAGCCTTCGTAGTCGATAATGGTACCACCCTTGACATCGGCCTTGGTTTTGTCGGTTAACTCCATTATGTACTCCGCGTCAGTCTGAACCATATGCTGTAGTATACGTAGATCCACCACTGCGCCCAGGTTGTCGGCATTGGAGAGAAAGACGATCTCAACCCCCCGGTCAATAAGTTTGTCTAGGATGCCGGAATTGTACAGAGATTCGAAAACGTCTCCATGTCCGGGTGGATACCAATCCGAGATCTGGGAGTTGTATGATTTAGGTGCTGGGAGAAGGGAGTCTTTGAGGATACGAGGGTAGCGAGACTGGTTGAAGGTCATGATGTCAATGTTGTGGCCCTCGTACTTCTTGATGATATTTTGGGTGTCTTCGTCGGTGTTAAACGAGTTCATCAACACGAAAGGTACGTTGACATTGTAGGTGCGATTGAGATATTCGATTTGGCGGACCGAAAGATCGAGGAAGGACATGCCATCGCGGACCTCAATGACAGACTTAGGGCCAACGCAACCCATCGAGGTACCGAGACCACCGTTGAGCTTGATGACAGCCAATTTGTTAAGGAAGTCAACCGAGTCGGAGTTGGCGAGGTCGTTGTAATCAACAACTTGTTCTGGGTGTGGGGGATTGATACGATCCCACGACAAAACATTGCCCTTGGCTTTGTCGTTGAGGTATCGGCGGAACAGGCCAAAGAAATTGTCCATCTCCGTCTCGAACCGCGCCTTTGTATCTTCGTCTGTGCATGTGTCCGCAAGAGCGTTCAAAGCGTTGCGCATCTGGCCGGCTGCGACGGATGTGGAGGTGTTTTCGAAAGCCTTTGAGTCGGCACGGGGCCTGATTAGCTGTGGGCTCTTCATATCGGCAGGAATTGCAGTGTCTGTGGCTTGCTCTGAGAATATAAATCGGTGGATAGTCAAGATGAGTTCTGGGATTTAAGGTGGCGCAAGCGATAGAATATGTGTGGTGAGTAAGGTAAGTTGTCGGTAAATGTGTGTTACAGTGTAGTAAAACTCAGCCCATGGGCGGTAGAAGTGTTAAGGGGAAGAGTCAAAGTATCAGGAAGGAGCGATAATTCACACAGCAACGTGAAAAACCACTTGTATCAGGCTCGTGACCCCCAAAGCTTGTACAGCCTCAAAGTTCACCGAGGGTCTTTTGCGTGGAGCATTCCAGTCCGCGCACTCTACTGCATAGAGAAAGCATGTCTCAACTTACCACGTGCGATTGTGACTTCCCATGGTGCTTTCTCGCGAAAGCCCCTTCGCCATCCCCGTTGCTCATGGCGGCCGGTTTTAGGTGGGCAGGCAGTGCGCTTGCCATTGTGGGGGAGGATTTGATGGTATCAGAAGATTTTGTCTGCAATTCCTTAGGCACAATTAGCATCAGCTTCCTCGATTAATCCCTTGGGCAGATTGAGGTAGCCCCAAGCAGAGCAACGGGGCGTCAATGGGTAGAGAGCAAGGGAACCGTAGCCTGGACGCAAGATCGTGAAGTTCGCCAGTGCTCACTGGTTCCTTCGATTGCAATCTGTAGCATTGACAGTGTATGACACAGCTTACCCCTTCAAGGCTTGATTGGGCTCCGCAGCGCTCGCAGAGCGATTGAAAAGGAGGGGAAGTTGTCACACTTACAGTATGTGAAACCCTTGAATCCAGGCGGGCAATCAACAACGCACAGTTTTCTATACGCACAAACGGAAGGGAAATTTGTATAACACAAAGAGTTGCTGATTGAGGAGGAACTTGGGCTTTTTATCAGCTTGAGAAACAAATTTATGATTCTCAGGGCAACCAGTTTTCGGTTGAGGCGCACTATGATCGTATTGGGAAAGGCACACCCGCAAAAGGAGTTGGGTTCGAGAACGTGCGCTTATCAAAGTCAATCAATCAATCAATCGATCAATCAATCCATTCTAGCAAGACTTGTTACCGTGATGCAAAATGGTCTATGGTACAGCCGAGGAACACGAGCTATGTCTACAAGAGGAATCCTCTCATCTCCACCACCCAAGTGTTGCTCGGCAGGATTCTTAAGCTGTCTCTCAAAGAGTCTACGAGGGCAAGGCCCAGAATGGCCAACCAGCTCACCACATGTCGTTCTCCCGACGAATTTCCAGATATCAATCGATCAATAACCTTAAAATGCTACAGTATCCACCGTAATTTTACTATTTTCAGCTGCCCCTTTACACCCACCGAACGATAAAACATGATAGACTCCCACGCCATCAACCCGATCTGGCCGTGGCTTTCCCGACGACTTCTTTGACTCGTGTCAGGGGTCTCTTGGGTCGGGGGTTTGGTTTCGCGCCTGCGCACACCTCGCTCGCAGATCTGGTGAGCCTCAACAGGTGCAGATCAGATAGGTAATGTACGTATAATTGCCAGGTGCCTTCAATTGTCACTACTCGCAAAGTTGCCACGAGGACTTGCTATCTTAACAACTGTCAACCAAGGAGTGTTTTACTGGTATTATCACACATCGGTAGGTTCACTCGAAAATCTTCTTTTGCAAGCATCAGTATGATGAGTATGTCAAAGTCTCGATTCCACTAGCAGTCTATTTTATGCTTTATACAAAATTCCTGTGCTCCCAAAATCAAAAGCATTACGCTACTTGTGGATTTGGTGTCGCACCAAGACCGTCTGTCTTTATGTCACCTGCAAGCTGTTCCATGCCCTCCTTACGACACCTGCAAGGTTTTGCAAGTTTGAAGATGTCCGTGCCTCCTGCCCCTGGCGCTCCTCCGCCGACTGCTCACCAAATCTCTGAAAACGTCCGTTCAGACGCCATCTGCCCTGTTCGGTACACCAATCGGCCCCAGTATCCCGCAGGATCTCATAAATATCTTCATCTGTTATGCCAGTATGACCTGCTCGAAATTGGAGATCCATTCCGGGCAGCGTAAAGGCTCCTTGACTCTGTAGCTCCTGAAACATAAGATGATCTTGCTGAATGTTCAGTATGACTTGTCTTGGGGCAAGGGCTGGCAGGTTTGCCCCGCCGTTCCTCAGGTCCTCATATTGAAAACGATCATCCAGGGCACCTCTACGCCGCCGGAGGGCGACGTACGCGCGAAGTCGGCCGAAACTTGGCCGCCCAGGTCCTCGAATGTACTCGAATCCGTCGTGCAATACTAGAGGGTCAAAGAGTCCTTCAGTATATACGTCATTGCCGCCGTTGCCCAGGTTCCGCTTTCGAAAAAGCTGCCGCCGGCACATGGGGCAAGTGTTTTGGTGTGCCTCGTCTTCGGATAGCCAGGAGAGCAAACATTCCTTATCGAAAACGTGTTTGCAGGGTAGAATAACCGGATCTGCACCGTATGTATTTCTACATACGACGCACTGCCGGTCAGCTTCATCGTCGCCTAATTCTGTTAGAGAAACCGTTGGCAGTGCAGCTACATATTGAGAGCCATGTACTATGACTAGTGAGCTGTCGACGATGGAAGCCCTAACGTCTTCTACTGGCGTGTCACTGCTGGCAAGGTCTGTCCTCCCAGCTTCCCGGGCAAGAGGGTCGGATGAAGTGGTGGGAGTCTGTTGCGGATGTTCCATGTACTCGTACTGGTTGAGTGGAAGCGATCGACTTCGGCTAAGGCGCCGATTGTTAGGTACTGGCGTGTTGTCTTGCAAACGCTGCGACCGCCGCAAGCGTTCTCCATAGTCGCCAAATTGACCTGGTCTCGCTTGCTCGTCATCTGTTCCTGCCATGTCGTTCACCGTCTCGTCTATCTTCTGACTGGGGTATCTCCGTGTTAATCTGTTTCTAAATTCTTGGCTCGTGTTGTTCGGAGTTGTGCCGATGGTCAGGAAAATACAGGTGAGATAGAGCACGAAGAGAACGGGAATTTGAGCAACTTCTTCTCTTTTGAGAAGCCCTTGGGAATCGACAATGGCTTTGTTGTGTGCCAAATGACAGCCACGCGCTATGTTGAACAATGAGGACTACAACAAAAGGTCGCTTTTGTTCTATTTGCTATGACTCTATTATGATGATTAGCTTTACAAGAACTAACACTAAGGCTCTTCGGACAAGGATGGTAGAACTCAGCATCTGCGATCGAGATGTCTACAAAGCACTCGAAAATCTTTTCTAATATCCAAGTGCAGCAATGCTGTGCAGTCAGTTACTTCTAAAGTCGAAGAGTTGCTCCCGGTTCTTGAATGGGATATAAGACCTATTTCAGACCGCAGGTCAATCCCCAAGCAGTGTAGTGTTTCTCAAATATGTAGTCCTTAAGGTTTCTTGTTGAAAACCCCAAATCACCACGTTAATATCTAGTCTTATTTCGTTTCTGGCAACCTCTGGGCACTTTAGTGTCCCCGGACTGTATAATACTTGCATTCTATTTGTTTACTCGCTGAGCGTCAGCGTCCCAAATCATAACGCTCTCATCCCTTCTTTATTCTCATCTGATGCCATTCCTCGATTCCGCGACGCAGCCACCTGCCCAAAATGGCATCAAAGTCTCCCCATTTACGATGCCATCCTTCCAGCATCCAATCGTTGTTGTCTGCTGTCCAATTTCCGCTGATATTTCGCAGTTCGTACGGTTCGGTGCTGCCACAGTAAACAAGCCACATTACGCGGATATCTGCGTCAAATTTAAGCACAAACGTCGAGGAATGACTACGGAGCGCTGCAAAAAGCGCCAGCTCTTCTTCCTTCGTCAGCAGCGTGGCTTGTGGGTTTTTCCTCGCTGGGAGCAAGTTCCGATTACAACGGTCGTATAGATGAACGTCCTTCTTTACGCCAAGTCGGAAATTCTTTTCGAACCACCGCCCCATGAATATTTCATCAAGTTCCTTTTGGCGACGCGCTTGTAACTCGTCGAGGGCGTTCTGGAATAGCTGGCGCTGAGCCTGCGGATCGGTGCGATTTCGACGAGATACTGGAATTCGGCGAGGTCGGTCGTTGATATTAACCTGCGAGGTACGCGAATAAAATATTGCTCGACTGTGCGCTACAATCTCCGGCCTGGGCTGGGGCTGAAGGCGTGGATGGATGACTAGGCCCTGAGGTCCTCCGGGCGGCAAGCTGCGCACCGGGTCAGCGATTTCAGGGCGCTCCTTGTTGTTGTCGTCCTCTACGAACAGGCGATGACGACAAATCGGACACGTGTTTTGGGCCGACTCAAACTCAGAAAGCCAATATTCGAGGCAGGTCCGGTCAAAATTATGAAGACAGCTTGGTATCTGGACAGCATCTTCAGTATCTGCTTCAAAGTCGATCCGGCAGATGGCGCACGCTCTGTCGTAGAAGCCATCTGGTATCGCTCCGGGAACGATGGTGGGAACTTCAGCCACGTATTCGGAGCCAAACATTGTGGCTAGCTTGTTGAACAAGACTTCACGGCAATGCGGACAGGTGTTCTGGTTGCGTTCATCCTCCGATAGCCACAGAAGAACACAGTCTTTATGGAAGCTATCCCCACAAGGCAAACGAAGTGCGTTTTTGGTATTGGCATCGTATTTTCCCTGACACAGGAGGCACTCTAGGCCAAGGGAGTTGTTTGAAAGCTCGCTTTGAGGGATCAAGGGAAGCTCGGCCACGAATTGTGAGCCGGCGAGGGTTCTGAGGTTTCGCTTGTTCTCGGCCATTCTTACTTCGGTTTGGGTTTGAATGTGTAGTGTTTGTCGCTTGGAGATGGATGAGAAAAGAAAAGAGTTTGAATGTGAGAGGTTGAAGCTGAATTCTAGGGACAGTCGCGCCCTGGCTGAAAAACCGGGACAACGAGCATGTGGAACAAAGTACGCATCATGAAAAGGGAGAATTCTCGAACAAAGGGCTTGTTCCGATCATGAGCCAGGAAAGCTTGGCAAGTCCACAATGAGCATCTTCATCCCTCGGATGCATGATCTCTTTTGTTCCCCACCTCGAATTATGGAACAGTGTGAAAGTCAGTATTGTAATAGGAGCCAGCGAGAGCGTCGCAGAGGGCATACCATGATGACTCGTTGATCACCATAGGTGCCAAATACTCCATCGTTCCTATCCTTCCCAAACAGGATGGATGGCTTTCCCTTATGTGGACTTAGAACGGGGTAGACTGATATAATATTAGTTAGGTACAGAACTCAAGAGGAGGTCGGTCAGAAAGGATCATTCGCTACAGAGCTCCAAGAATCGTATCTGTTTATGGTGAGTTTCAAAATATACGTCTTATCGAGAAAGTAATCTTGAGGAGTTTTAAAAAGGGAGCAGCTACCCGTACACCCCCCTGGCTTAAATGTACACCCCCCTTTGCTTACATGTACACCCCCTTCGGGAAACCTGAAATTTCCATTGCGCATCACTCAGTTACACACCAAATTTAGTAGGCAATTCAAGGGTTTACATATGATTCTGAGCAACCTCTTCACAGTAATTTTGCACTGTTTAAAGAGCTTCAATTTCGTGTTCAAAGAGCTTCAATATCGCTGTTTCAGCACCTCCTTCGCTACATATGAAACGCTGCAAACAGGCCTGCATCCGTTTGGATGGAAGAGGGTGTGGCAGCACGTTCACCTCGCTGTCCCCCTCCATCTCGCTGCCCTCCACCTCGCTGCCCTTCACCTCTTGCCCGTGTGAGACCTCGACCCCGGCTTTGATAAGAGAACTTATTGATTCCCGAACCTCCTCTGTCATGGCTAGCCTTCGAAGAGCTGAATGAGCTGAGGCGAGTGTAGGAGTATGATTGTGACCCCCGTTTCGTATGACTTCAAGATATCAGCCATCCTCCTTGTTCCGTTTGCCGACGGCGCTGAAAGGACACTCCATGAGCCGTGTGCCACTGTGGAGACGTCTTCCAAAACCCGCTGAGTTTAGACTTGCTTTTCCCCCACGATCGCACCGTATATAGACGATCCGATCAACACCTTTCTTGGACTTCTTGGAGCGTGCAGTGACGACAGCATAGCCCTCTGGCCCAGCGTGTTTATTGAGCCCTTCAATCAGGAGTTTCACATCGTCATAAACCTCCCCCGAAACGGGAGGTGGAGCCAAAGACATGGGGCCGGCGGAGGCGGTGCTGACAGGTGGGGCGCCGGTGAGGGTGGTCATGACAATGGCGATGGCGATGGCGATGAGTGTCAGAAGGAAGTCTGATGTGTGGGTTTACTAGGCTAGATTAACCGAATTTAAGGCTGTGGGGAAGGTCATGGAGAGGTTGCTCAGAATCATATGTAAACCCTTGAATTGCCTACTAAATTTGGTGTGTAACTGAGTGATGCGCAATGAAAATTTCAGTTTCCCCGAGGGGGTGTACATGTAAGCAAAGGGGGGTGTACATTTAAGCCAGGGGGGTGTACGGGTAGCTGCTCCCTTTAAAAAAGCCGAGTATTTCAAAAAGACTGGATGAACAATGTGTTTTGCGACGTTCGTACACCGAAAAGAGCTATCTACCATGGATGAAACACCCCCCAAAAGCAATTCCCAGCTAACGGCCATCACGAAGCCAAATATAAAGTTGACATACTCCTACTTTCTTTGTAATTTTGTTAGTTGTCTTTCGCGTCTCGAGGCAAATGGGTATGTGAGCATCTGTTATACTGTGTGAGTAACCTTTCTTTGTTAACTTCGTGGGATATCATATTGTAAAGAGGTACACGGTACTCTACAGTACCGGGAGGGTTCCCTGAAGAAGCGTAATGGGGGGTTAAGGAAGGCACTCTGACTGCTGCGTTCACAAGCGAAGGATTAGGTGAGGATTAGGTGAGGAAATGTAAACGCTTGAGTTCTGTCTCTTTTTACTTTAGAGTATATGGCTTAAAGTCATGGACCTACTTATGTAGATGGAGGGAATGCAGCTCAAAAGTGTCCATGGGTTTCGCTTTCGTCGCCGGAAGAGCGTATTTCGCCCTCGGAAAGTTCGTCCTCGGAAAGGTCGCCCTCAGAGATACTTGTCGCATCCGTCTCGCTACAGGTTCCATCCTCGGAAGAACTCCACCCCCCCTCTCCATCTTTTCCCTCGCCCACTTCATGCCTCATCTCAGCAACCCGGTCATCCCTCACCTCCCACGTACCTTCCTCCCGCCGCACGAACGCATGACTAGCATGCAACTTCAAAAACGCCGCCACAGCCAATTGATCTTTCAGGAGCTCCTCAGCAGAGCCAGACTTCGCCATTACCCGGGCATAGGTAGCGTGGATCGCGGGCGGGGGATTGCTGGTGGCAAAGGGGTAGGTGTATTGGGGTTGTGGGGGCGCTTGGTCGTTGTGAAGGTAGAAGCCTGCGGCGTGGGGGGTGGGTATGGGGCAGACGGTGGCAGTGCAGGGACCGGAGAAGGCAGGGGTGGTGGTGATTAGGAGAGAGGCGAGGGTTTTGAGATCTGATGGTGGTGATTCTTTCGCCATGGCTGTGGGGGTTTGAACTGGAGTGACTGCTGACATTTTGGCTCATCCGTTGTTCTTGAGACTGAGGTGGTATGTTGGTTTGCAAAATATGGTGGGTGACTGATGCTTGTTTCGTTGTAGAGTCTTTTTCAGCGAAAGCGACGTTCGGATTTCGCAAGATGAAGAAAATGAGAATCTCGGTATCAAGAACGGCAAACCCTTTAGGTATCTTTAACCACAGAATCGGAGCTCTTTGTTGATATACACAATGCCATTATGTCTGTATAACGTGCAAATCGGGAGTACATTGACAAAGCTTTCATTCAGTGTTGGATAGATCCTGGATGTTAGACAAAGAAAATGCCGCCGTCATTCCCACGGATGACTGGAAATAAGTCCACCGTGAGAGCACCCTCACTCTTCCCACGGTGCTTTACCGTACTTACCACTATCAAATATATCGTCCGCCACACCTCTTTCATATATTTTCTCCGCCAGTACCCTCAAGTTTAACGATGTCACTATACTGCCGTAATGCTCTAAAATATCGCTGCTCTCAATAGCACGGCCGAGATACTCCCAGCCACCTTTCTTACACCCTAGCTGCACACATGCAACCCGTTTTTCTTTGTTCCACCAAGGGGGCAGCACACCCACTCGTGTTTGCGCAAGGTTCAGGAAGTCCAGGAACCCTGGGAGGGAGGTTTCAGCCCCATCGTAGACGCTGTCGCACTCAACTTCGCCGGTGCGTTGGTACTCGTCTTCCTGACGGAGACGGAAGCTGTCGATGAGGAAGGTGAAAGCCTCTTTTTCCGGCATGTTGTGTGGGAAGTTCCAGTTGAGGAAATCATTCAAGTCTGGTTCGGGCAATGGCGGATCATGGGCTGGCGGTATGGAGGATGAAACTGGTGCTGGATGAAAGGGATTCTTCTCACACCGTTGATGGTACTGCTTGTTTAGCAGGTGAGGGATCCCAGCTTTGTCCCCACAAACCAACTTATGCATCCTCCGATCCTTTTTTTGACACTCTTGTGTGCAGTACCTGACGTTTCGACAGCCTGTGCATGTTTTCAGAGGATTCGCAAGATGCTTCTCTTCTTTATCGCAGTTGGCGCAACGCCGCTCTAAAGAATAAGCATGGCCTAGGCGAAGTCAACAGATCTGAGCACTAAGATGCTACTTGAAGTCTTGAGAAAGGGTAGGGTTCTTTGAGTACCTGCTGCAGTAGGGTCTTTCCTCGCATCCTCGATTTGTATGGCTTTCGTGGCCTCTATCAATACTCTCTTGAATAATTTGTTGTCCCAGGGTAGAGTTGTAATTTTTTGGGACAATTCGTGTAAGAGGCCTTCATCGAGATCCGCAGCAGCCCCAACGTCGTACATTGTGTAAGGCCTTGGTGGAGTTGGAGTCAGGAAACTTCAAGACAACGCGAGGTGAGGCACTCGCGTCGAAAGCGCGTAGACACGTGACCCTGTGTGCCTGTCTAAATCTTCCAGCGCAACAGACCATCCAAATCCCGTTTCCGATCTAGTTTCAACCCTACAGGCCGGGTTGACAGTATGTTGAGGAAACATATGCATTTCTAGCAATGAGAACTTGCCTGTACACATGCTGTTGGTCCTAACGGCTCTTGAACGCTTTTCCAATCTTTCACATTGAAGATTGGAAGGTCTACAGCACCCTGACAGAGTACGACGGCGAGGTAACGGTGATGTACCGGAGACCTGATAAAGACTCCAGCAGCATCTTCTGTTCTACTATGTATCATCTTCTGCTACAATCCACCTTGCACGCATTTCAAGAGCACAGCCAGGTTACCGATCCAACAACCATGTCCAAGCTATCCTCTCCTTCCCCACAAAAGACATTCTCCGTTCTCAATACCGATCGGCAACTCCACCAACCATATTTCCACTCCTCAATACCCAACCCTCTTCCCCGTCCTTTTCTCAACGAGTCCTCCAGAAAAACATAAACCCACTGTCCTGGTCGTTACACCACGTGCCTCTCGAGCCTTCCTCGGACATCGTCTTAAGCTGTCTTTCTGTTCTCCATGTGTGGGTGCCGTCCGCTTCGTGGACGTAGTAGTATAACTCACTGGCTGCGGCTTGAGGTTTTGGGTATGGCTGACGAAGCTTTCGAATTTTATGCGTATGTTTGGTGTTGAGATCAAGGTATGGGTGAATGTGGGGCTTGGGGACTGGCATGGAGGGACCTGATGAGGGCTTTGGGGCGGAGGTTTGTTGTGTGTTCGTTCGTTGGTTAGCAACAGGTTGTGTGTCGACTTGAGCCCGCTGTTGAATGTGGACTTTGGGGACGGCAGTAGGCCCAGAGTCACGGCGCATGGTGGTTTTGATTTGCGGCATTCTGGGCTACGACTGTCATCTAGGACACAGTTTGTCTTTGGCTTTTGCAGTTGCTTCGCTGACAGTGTGCACAGTGCTTGTAATAGAGCGAGCGTTTGGCAGCAGCAAAGGAAACAACGATCGAGATCGTCTTGCCTTGCCTGAAGGTCTAAGGACAACACAGGTGGGGAAACTTCATATCAGATACCTGACTCACGCAAATGTGCTTTCCCAAACTTCATCGATCAGACGTTCATCATTACATTCATTGATTCTTCTTAGACCTGGCTTCTATTGCTTAATAATGTGTCCGAAACTACTATACAACTTCATATCCGAGATTACTGTACAAAATCCACTCTCGAGCCATAGTTCAAATCCTGCAATCAACCTCTACTTCTTCACTCCCTATCTTCGCCCCCTCAACTTTCATAAACACCCTCTCGGTCTCAATTCCCTCACTGCGCAACTGTCTTCGGCCTACTCTGGTTCAACACATCGTTAGGCGCCACGCCCATTTTCAGAAATCGCTTTCTTGTAACTTCAACATCCAGACAGATCCAATAACCGTTCATCGTTCGAATAGCCGCGCCTGTAGCCATGGTCAACGTCCCGGTGCGTTCCCTGACTTCGTACTCTACTGTATCGTCCACCACACCCCGGTAATAGGTATTTGTGCTGATGTACAGAAAGCTTACACGCCTTGGATTGATAACAGGTACGACACTTGGAATTGCACTCTGGGCGCGCGAGGCCATGACTGCGAGTTTCTCTGATTGGGTTTGCTGCTTCGATGAACGATACAAGAGGGATGTTTGGAGGAATATAACGTTGGTTGGGATATTGGGGTGTCTTTTGATAAAGGACTAGTATTCTAAAGTGTTTAGGGATGTTGGGTAGAGTTATGGTATTGCTTATTTTTGGTAAAGATTCTACTCCTTGTTGTTGCTGGCTTAGACGTTTTCACAGCTACGGAAGGGCAGGCCTTATATATTAGGACCTTGGGGACCTCGAAGCATTAGCTCTGGGTGGGGAAAGCATGGTTGTGAAGGGAGACGGAAGGAAGACGGAAGGGAAAGGGAAGCTCTACTATTTCTTTTAGTGTTTTATCACATTCATGATTTGTGCACTGTGTTCTTCTCAACTTCGTTATATCGAACCTTCATTAGCACGTTCACTCATCGCTTACATTTTTGGCCCTCAGTTGTCACATATTTTCTTAAGGTTTCACTATAAATCATTTGTTCACGTCTTGAAATCATAAGATTTTCCCTTCATTAATCTAATTTTTACTCGTACCTACTGTTCTACGTGTCCCTTCTTCACTCCTGATCCCTTCCAAATCCCCCACCTTTGTCACGCATTCGCTGCGGCTTCTCTTCTCTTCTGCTAAAATACGTTCCATTCTTGCTCAATTACAAACACAGTGAATTTACCAGGTTTCAGCTCGCAATATCCCGTCCATCGTTGTTCCTCGATATATCTCTCAATGTCCGGCGCCGCATGAGTCCTTCGTTGTCCGTCGAGATGGCGGACAAAGTAGTGTTCATCTTAAATATATAGGCCGCCTCGTGCGTCGCGTTTCCCTCCCTCGGATTAACGACATGAACGGGGAAATTGTCTCGAGGGGCGGCGTTGGGGCCTGAGGGACGTGTGGTGGTTTGGGAGCTTGTGATAATGGCAGGCGGTTGGGATTCAAAGGACTCGGTGGTGACGTGGAAGCCAGAGGTGTGGGTAACAGCTTGGGGACCAGAGCCCCGGGCGTTGGCTTTAGATCCTCGAGACGGCATGGTTGATTGGGTTTTTATATAGATTTGATATGGTGAAAAAACATATCTCAGGCGGGTTGATTTTGGTTCAAAAGATTTGTTTTATTATCGATGTCTTGGGAGTCTTGCATTATTTTGTTGCTATGCTCTGAGCAGTGATGCCTGTGGGGAGTGGAGAGGGTTTTTATATTCCGTTTCTGTCGAGGCTTGAGGAGATAAATCACGTGGGCGCTGGGGAAGAGAGGGCGGAGCGATTTGAATGGGAATGGAAGCTCGACTTTTTTTTGGTCTTTCGCAAGCTGATGAATATGATGTTTTGCTGACATTGTGGACAGTGCCTTTAACGAAAGAGGCGTTTGGGGAGCAGTAATGGTAAGTATTTCCTGCATTGCTATAAGGTCCAAAATTTTTAGAAAACTGATACCGTTAGATTTCATGACTTCGCCAAAAGAAAATTCCGATCCGTTATATCGCTTTTTCGTTGAGACGTTCATTTATGTTTTGGCTTCTACTTTGTTTAACGTTAAGTCCGAAATCACCATAAATTTCCACCCATAAAGCACAACCCAAATATCTACAAATGTGACGGCAATTCGGTCCCATACTCTCGTTGGCTCCCCCATTTCCCATCCCTCGTCTTCTTCAAGGACCACCTTCTCGTCCCTCATTCACCATCATTCTCAATCTCCCTCACCACACGTTCTACGAAATAACATTGTGGCCCATCAAACCTCATCCAGTAGCCAATCCACCGGCCGTCCGACTCTTCCACATCGATCTGGTCTTGCGTGTACTGGATCCACGTCCCATCTAGTTGACGAACCCAGTACCGTTCTTGGACCGGTACCAACTGTGCCTGCGTGCTTATGGCTTGCTGTGGTACCTCAGTTTTCTCAAAGTGATAATGTGGCGCATCGATCATGACCCAACACGCACTCCACCGACTATTCAAGATTTCAGCAGCGATCTGGTCCCAGGTGTATCGGATCCACGTGCCAGCTACGGGACGGACCATGTACCAACCTTGGAATCGTATGGCCAATGGCTGCAGGATTGTTGAGTCTGCTGAAATGAAGGCCCGAGGCTCAGCAGGCATGTGATCGCTACCATTTGCCGGGTGCTGAGGCTGGTTTCCGTGTTGATGACTGGCCTGATGAACGGGGTTCCAAGGGTGGTGAGGTGCTGCCACGGAAACAGGTCTTGCGGATTGAGCGACGGGTGTAGGGCCTGAGCGACGCGTGGTGGTCTTGGGTTTGTGCGTCATGATTGCTTTGGTCTTTGAAACAGTACGTTTCAAACCAATTGAGAGACAACAATAACAGGTAACGATAGAGCTTAGAGATTTTTACCGCATGGTGTTTGGAGATTCCTTTGATATATTGCTAACAAATTAGCCTCTGCTGGTTTCCATAGCTGAGGGGAGTGGAGAGGGTTTATATGCATTAATTTTCGAATTTATCGGGGCTTGAAGGATGAATTCCGTTGGGGGGAGTTCGGTAGGAGCGACGTGAAGCGAACAGGAAGGAAGGATGTGAAGGAAGCGGGAAGCTCTTTTGAAAATCTGTGCCGCGAGCGAACGACATACTTCCCTGAGCGTGTTCACAATGCAAATGCCAAAACAAATATTTGAGGATTAAGAGAGAGGAAGAGAGAAATGGGGATCGGTATGTTTTCCCAATTACAGCTCTCAATGCTCCTCATTCTCTACTTCCGTTTTTCGAATCCACCTCCACAATCTCACTTGAACTTTCAACTTTCAAATGACCGAAAATGGGCTAGTCAGTAGTTTTCCACTTCATCCATCGTTCGAAACGCCGGTAAATCGCCAACATTTCCCTTGGAAAAGAAGTTTTGATCGTGTTTCTCGCGCCACATCACACCAACCTTCACATTCCCATTTTCCACCAAGCAAGCCATGCATTTGCACAAAAATGGTATGTCAATTCCAAAAGAGTTTTCTTTGTCCTTACCATCATCCGTTCATCATCCTCCTGGGTCATTCCCTCCAACCTTGAGGACAGCGCAATTGCCATACCTAAAGTTTCGGCCTTACTGTCCTACGTGCTCCTAAACACAGTTGCGTCACGGTACCACTCCCAGTACCCCTTCCACTTGGGCTTCAACTCCTTCATACTCTCCCCCCAATATAACTGAAGCTTTCAGTTCTTATCGATGACTTTGTACGGTAAGCCTCTCTTTATGATCTCTTCTGTCCAGATATTTCCACTCAAACGGACTTATATTTCCCACGTGTCTTGTGGAGCAACCAATTCTGTAGAGCCTAAGGCGCTGCTGAATACCTGACCCATGATTACGTGGGTCTTGGATGCGTATGCGTTGGCAAGAAGTGCAAGAGGTAGGTTGGAAGGAGATAATGTTGGATCAAAGATTTGATATTTTGGAGGGAATTCTGATCTTTCTAGATGTTCCATATTTTATAGTAAAGATTTGGTAATCTGTAGCGCTTGGTCTTCTGGGATGCTCAGCACTTTGAGATACTTGATATTCTGTAGTCCTTGGTATCTGCTAACGCAGCTTTAACATTTCAAGGATTTGCTTGGGGCAGTGGGACTTTTATATTAAGACCTTGGTGGGTTCGAATCATGAATATCGGTTAGGACTATCGAACCACGAGTTCTGGTGAGGGTCGAAAGAGTGTGAAGAGGGAAGGAAGAGAATGAGAAGCTCTACTCTTGCGTAAGTGAATGTATCATTCCATCAAGATACCTAATTTATATGTCTTTTAAAATTAATGCTTTTTATTTTCATCAGTAGATCTTGGTATCGGCTGGCAACGAGATTCACCTGTACGTGGTGCCGGCTACGAACCTTTTGATTCTATTCTGTGTCCGAATAGAAGTCAGAAGAGTCAAGAGATCTCAATTCGACGCAGTTCGAACGATGTTAGAACGTTGCGTGACCAGAAAAGTCGTCGTGCAGAGTTTTCACTCACGCGACAACATCTCCTCTAACAGCCACAATCGATCTACGAAGAAGATTAATGACATGTCGATGTCAGTAAGAGATGAAAAGATACTACTAGTGAAAAAGACAATTCAGGTGAAGAGTCTGCGAGTTGTGACTACAAGTGATCGAAGGATTTGCGATTCGTCGACTGCGTCGATATCGGAACGTCTTCATCACATCGACAGTGTCGTCGAGTAATTGATGAAAAGATATCAGATAGAATAGTTGTCTCAAGTATTGAGAGACGTGACTACAGTGCTCGAAGGAGTAGTGACTCGTCGATCACGCTGATATACTGAGAGAGCTTGAGCTCATCTTCTTTACTTGACGTCAAGTCATTCATCTATTCATGTGAAAAATCGAGAGCTCAAGAGAACGATCAGAACGCATTCTCTTTCATCGATCAGAGTCAAACATCGAACGATTGCGATCGCACGCCTATACTAACAATTCATTCAACGTCTACGTGACATAAGTCAAATCAAGAGAAGGAAAGAGTTACTCAGTACAATCACACTCTATCTTCTCATCGTGTGCGTCTCTCTTTCATCACATATTTCTCTGCTCAATGAATGACAATCATTGAATAAGAGAACACAGCTCTACGTACGTTACAATCACGAGCATCACGGATGCGAAGGAAACGTCTTTCGTCTTCGGACCGAGAATCGGACCGGGACATCGTTGTATAGAATACCGTCAATGAAGAGCAGGGCAAAGACGATGCGTCATAATCAAACAGCACAGACACTCTCATCAAGAGTTTACTCGAGCGTCACGCGCTGAATAGAAGCTATAGGTTCATTACTTGATAACACAGTGTCAATCTCATTGTTTCGGCTGCGCGAAGCAGCCGTATAGACGGCGAGTGGTTTTCTCCCCTAGAGGGTTTTGTCCACTCGATATAAATAGCATAGAGTCCCCCATGAGTCGGGCCTAAACCGATGTCACAAGGGTGTATGAATTACAATCACAATCACAATCTTGGTATCCTTTTCACTAGTAATTGTTGTTATTTCGTGTCGATATTCAAGATTCCACCCCAATCATTCATTTCATTCATAAAACCGAAATCTAGCTAAATCACTAACTTTTCCCTCCGTTCATAATCCAAGCTCAGCTACCCAAAACCCCACTAAAACTTTTTCTCCTTAACCGAAACCCAGATAAGTAACCAACTTTTCCCTCAATTCATAATCAAGACCCAGCTCAAGCACAAACTTTTTCCCCCAAGAAATCACTTTTGAACCCGCATTTTCTCGCCCCCTGGTTCCCCTTCTTCATTCTCCCTATTGACGCCTTTCCCTCAACTTCCACAGAAATTTCTCTATCCTTAGCTCCCTCCATTCGTCATATTCGCACTTCCAGCCCTTTCAAATCCCAGTCTTTCGAAGACACATTCCCCATTCTTTAACTTCCACGTCCCAGACAATGTGTCAATCCGCGCCCCTGTAAATGCTTTGCGCCACCCATCGTTATCGTCGACCGGGTACGGTTTACATTGGGAGACACTGCCAACCAAACGACGATGTGTGGATTTGCAGGGTCAGTGATCCGTACGGGGGCCGCGGATTGTTGTGCAGCGACTTCTTCGGGGCTTGAGGGGCTTTGCTGGGACATGGTTTCGTATTTTTTTGAATGCGGTTGCTGCTTTGGGGAAATGTGCAGTAGAGATGTTCAAGGGGGTATAGTGTTTGTTGAAAGGTCCACTAAGTCGTGATGTAGATATCTTATGCTGTTGTGCTTGATATCTCGTGGTAAAGGCTTGATGTTTTTTATTGCTTTGAGGATCTGTTTCTTGATTGTTGCTGATGTAGAAGCAATCATGGCTAAGGGACGGAGGTGGCTTTATATATTGAGGTCTTGAGGTCACGTAGCACTTCTGGTGGGGAAAGGGGGTTGTGAAGAGAACGCAGTGGGAATCTGATTTTGGTGTGGTTCCTTATCGCTCGGGGAAATCGAGGTTGCTGAGTGGTTGAGGCATGGAAGAAAAGGGTTATGAAAGGAGAACAAAGAGCATTCGTGTTGATGTGAATTTTTCTCGTTCCACTATGTTTTCGATATCGAGGCCGTTGAGTGGCTGCGAAGGGCGAGGGGAGATGTGAAGCCGACCGGTAGCTTAAAGAACATGTTTTGACTGGCTTTTGGGAATATTGGAATGGTAAAAAAAAGGTGAAGAGAAGAAAAGAAACCCCATTTATTGGCATTTCCTATCTCCCAATTAGATCGAAACTGTCGAGTGGTTGGTGGGTAGAGTGGCCTATGTGAAGGGAACGGGGTACTTACAGAACGAAACCGGGGTAGAGAACAGGGCGAGGTGAAGAGAGAACTGAAAAGTATTCATTTAGTATTGGATCTTATCGCCCGTATACACAGCCTTCTGTAAGGTTGGAAAACGTTCTGGAGGGGACGTGAACGAAGTAAAGGTATTCATGTTTCCGTTGAAATACTCGTTGTAGAAAATTTTCCTCATTCAGCCTGTTGAACACCGGGAGTGAAAGATTTAAGTGGCTTGCAGAACGATACTAGATTAGGATTGGGTAAGGGCCAGGCAAGAGGTTATAAAGGGAAAAGACCGTGAAGCAAGAAGCAAAGGGACTTGGAGGATGAGTTGGCGTTGGACACTGTTGGGAAGGCAGCTGGAGATATGAGTGGAGAAGGATGGTTTTTTAGTTCGTCAAATCTCACTCCTTCCCCCACTTTTCTTAATCTCGATGTACAAACATTATTCTGTCTGCACATATGATGCCCATAGATCAGCATTATTCTTGAAAGGACTGGGGTACCATACCTTTACCGCGAAGAATTTCAAACTTTTATCACGGAACATGAAGTATCCTAGCCGCTGACGCTTCCAAGCACCACCACTACAGCCGTTCCAGATTCCCTCTTATGCTCCTGTCCCCACCCTTCAGCAGCAATTAGAGAAACACTTTCAACGTACCGCCCTCGTCCATAAAGAACCAACCCTTCCAAAAGCCCAGAGCTACCACCCGCCCCAATTTCCCAACTCGTTCCTCGAGAATAGTTCCGTATTGCCTTCGACCGCAAAAGCAAAAAACATCGTCCTGTTTGTCGAGATCATAAAATATGTCTGTAGTACTGGATCTGCAGTCTTAAAGAAGAATGGAAGTACGACGTTCATTGTTTCTTACGGATATGCTCCCTAACATCCTGCTGAAAAAGAATAGTAAACGTTTCCGTTTCGGTTTTCTTTACTCTCTCTATTTCCTCATATTCGACAACTGTAAAGACCGCTGAATGGTTTTGAAACCGAGGTCTTCTGTGAAGGAAAAATGATATTGTCATAGAAAACGTTTTTCAAAGTCTGATTGAGGCAGCGAAAGGAGAACGTGAAGCCAGACGTCCAAAAGTTTGTGTTGTCTTCGATTGAACTCCCCCAACTCGCTGTCCAGATCATCCTCCTCCTTCACCGCGTACTCGAATTCGTGTTGCTGCTCACGTCCTCGCCATCACGGCTATATAATATTCCACCAACTTCTCCGTCGCACACACATCTGCATCCTGCCCTTTCATGAATCCCCTTTCGGACTCCTCAACTCGCTGTTCAGATCGTCCTCCTCTCCCACCGTGTACTCGAGTCCGTATTCCCCCTCGCCATGACGGCTAAGTATTATTCTTCCAGAAACCTCTCCGTGACGCACCACCTCCATCCTGCCCTTTTACCACTCCTCTTTCGAACTCTCCAACTCGCTGTCCAGATCGTCCTCCTACTCCACCCCATACTCGAATTCGTTTTCCCTCTCTTATCCTCGCCAAAACGGCTATTATAACATTTTACCAACTTCTTCATCTCACTATCTCTATTCTGCCATTTCACCAAATGCCTTCCCAACCCAAACACTATCGCATCCCTGAGGTCGAATTAATTTTCCAATGCAGTGCTCGCTCTTTAGTTGACCCGGAAGGCCATGACCCAATCGCCTTGTCCGTCCTGCCTGTGATTACCCGTGAAACAGCTGTTAACCGAAGCTGCTGAGCCAAGCTATACTCCTTCGATAGCTCGATCTATTCCTTTTCTATATAGCCTCTGTGAAGAAAGGAAAGACGTTGACGCCTCGCAACAGCTGGGGTTAAGTTATTGGGCTTGAGATGTTATTTCGATTGTCGGGTCTTCGCGTACGTGATCGCTGGTTAACGAAATGGGAGGAAGCTGCTAGACAAGTGAAACTCCTTTCGATTCTTTTTCACCAAACTACCTCCGCAAAAAAAAAAAGATGTCAATACCGCGGAGGAGCCGGAATTAAAGCCTACGATGAATTTTTATTTCGACTGTCACAATGTCTTGTACACAGTTACTGATTATGAAGCTGTGAAGAAGCTGCTGAGCAAATGGAACTTCATCGGTAGTCTCAATTTTTCTTTTTCAACGACCCTAGCGAAGAAGAACAAGATGTCGATACCACGCAAGAGTTGAGGTTGATGCCTGAGATGTACACCATACCCTTCTTGATTCCCCTGATCAATCCGTCTAGAGTGGAGCCGGTCTCCACCAGGAGTGTTCTTCTCTTCTCATATATGTTTTCCTCCTCCGAGTCGGAGGAGACTTCTTTAGGATATAAATTCTTGAACCGCGAGTCCTTTTTCCATAAATCGCCTTTTGTTTCCTTTGTTTGGGTGGGTGGGAGGGCTTCCGTTTCCCTTTGCTCGGCGGGTGGGTGGGTTTTGTTTCCCTTGCTCCGTATGTAGATAGTGAGCGGCGGGGTGTTGGGGTCGTTGCGTTCTTTCTAGTCCTATTTCTAGCGAATCTTGGCGGCGGCGTGTGCGTTGACGTATCTTGTTCCTAGGAACTAGCGTATACCTTGGGATACTTGCCGAGCGGAGAGGAGCGACAAAGCTGCTAAGCTGATAATATTCTCCAGTAGTCTAATTTTTTCCTTAGAAATTATAGCTGCGAAGAAGAACAAATTGTCAATGCCACGGAGTAGTTCAAATTAAGGACGGCATTGAGATGTTGGTATCAACTGTTTAATCTGGGTACACAGTTGTTGACTGAGAAAATTGCGGGGCAAATGAAATTTCTTCGATAGTCTGACTCTTTTTTTGGGAGGGACCGCTAAGAAGACTTAGGTGTCACTTTTACAAAGGAGTTGGAGTTGAAGCCTGAGATGAGCCGTTACATTGACTGTCGAGTCTTCATGTATGTACATAGTTGACCAAAAAGAGGGACAAAGCTGAGGAATAAGTGGAACTTCTTTATACCCCAATTTTATCTGAAGGAGTATTCTGTAAACTATTGAGCTGAGAGATAAGACGACGCTGTTACGGGTCTAGGTTGGTTTATGTTGTGATTGGACGGTGGTTAAGAGGTCTGCGAGGGTTCCGTTGTCGTTCTTCTTCGAAGGAGATTCTTGGCCGCCTGAATCAATTTGGCGAAGGCATCTGCTCTCCTGCCACGTTCCGAGAAGCTTCACCCGTGATGGTGAAATTCTGCTAGATACTGCGTCGTCACTCCTTTCGGTTTTATACCCAAGCCTGTATTTTCAGGTAAAGGTTTGAGATAGGTTAAGGGTGCAATTCAAGTGCTCTTACCCTCAGGTAGTTTCCAAGGCCATGGTCCCATCATATTTTTCTCCAATATAGATTTTCCGGCCACTGCCTAAAAGTGTGAGTAAGTTGCTGGGCACGTGATGGGCCTTTGGTAGCCAGATGCCCGTCCAAGAGGTTTCTCTGTAGGACTTGCGGGTTGGCTGAAGTCCGAGCATTGCGAATGAGTGTGAGAGGGTCTTTTAGGGAATCGGTAGGCGAAGGCCTGGAGAAGGTTTAAGGGTTAGGTGTTTTAAACAGGTGGAAGACTGGATACAGTCTATCTTTTGTAGAGTCTTGGTGAGCGAATCGGAGTGCTCGCATTTCACCTACTTCGGTAAGAAGGTCGCCTGGTTCCTCAAAATTGGTGGTTCCGCAGAACAGAAAACCACTGATTGAAATTTGGCAAGAGAATTGCCATGAGTGAGATATCCTTGGCAATGTTTTCGAGGTTGAAACAATCTCCCACCGCAGACCTCATACATCATTCAATTCGCAAGATTATGGCCCAGTTTCCTCTATCTTCAATTTATATTCCGGAGGAGACGGCTGGTGGGAAACCCCGGAGTGGAGATTCGCTGGTCATTGACTTCGTGGGAGGCAATTTCGCAAAGCAACAAATTTGATGTTTTGCAATTGATAGCAGCGTGGGTTCCACCACATCCGCTGCAGATATGCTGATATGTGCAACTAGGATAGGTGCAGTTGCCGCCGTTGAACCTGTTGCATACTGGGGGCCATGTGCTTCCCCCGTCGGGTCTGGGGCCGTAGGCCTGTTTCCTGGTTCTCTGACCCTGATTTCCCGTCTGGAAAGTGGTAACAGGGGTTTTCTTTACCAGTGCTCGACCGGCCAGTTCACCCCTAGCATTGTACCACCCGTCAGGGTCATTGACCCCTTTTATAATGCGGATTTGGTGGAAGCGAAAGTGAAAGGTCCGTACAGACTCGAAGGTGTAATGCAGGTGAAGCTCCTGCAGGTAGTCAACGTACCAAGCTAAGCTTGCTTGCAGAGGAATCTTCAATTGCTCATTGGCCGCTTCAATGAGGCATTGATTATATACTCCTAGGCAACGTAGAAAGGGGACCATGCCTTTGAGGTCTTGCTGAGTGGCGTCATCGTCATGGGCCCGAAGCTCGCCGGAGCGTGTTAATCGAAGACTTTGTTTGCTGGCTGGATTTGGTATATGATCGTTGACTAGCTTGAAGATATTGACAGCTCGAAACTCGTTCTTGAAGATGTTGGCGAGTTGAGTGGTATCAATAAAGGGGTAGCGTGCTACCATTGCTTGGATGCGGGGGTCGCCTGGGGGCGCTAAGTCGCTTCCCAACGCCTGTCCAAGAGCCGCACCCTGAGCTTCTATCCTTTGAAGTTCTAGTTCCAGCTCCCGTTCTATATTTGCCTGACGAACAGCTTTAATCCTCTGCCGCAGGGCGAGGGCTGCTGGGGTCTCGTCGGCTTGTTCTGGGTCGGCTCCCCCCTGGGGGCCATGGGTCGGGGAGCGGGAGCGGGAGAGGGGGGAAGTGGAGCGGAGGCGAGGAGTACGTCTCCTGGCGGCGGTGGCATTGGCGCGGGCCTTTGCAGAGGGGTTAACCCGGCGGCGAGTAGCAGGGGCCATCGGCAGCGATGGCAGTGATTATAGCAGTGGGTAGCAGAGTGGGTAGCAGAGTGGGTAGCAGTGTGGGTGGCAGGAAGCGAAAGCGAGTTTCTAGCTGAATCTTAAGGGATGAAGGGAAGGGGGAAACAGGAGGGGGGCACGGGGGGTATTTATCCCCCTGTTCCCCGCCTTATCCCCTTGTTCCCTAGCTGCCGAGGTCTGTTGGTAGCCGGCCCCTTTTAGCACCTTCCGATAGCCTCCAGTCAAGCTGGCCCTTATCAAGTCGGTAGCTCTCCCATGAGTCGTCAACGTACCACGATTGATTGTTCAGACTTCAGGTGAGAAGCAGGAGGCCGTCTCTTTGACTAGCTTGTAGTTTTTTTTAAGCCTCAAGTTAATCAATAAATTCGAGATTTCTAATTGACATGGAGCTAAAGGAAAATGAACGATTCTCGGTTCACGCTCTTCGAAAAATCTCTGCAGCGTCCGTCACTTGTGTTCTTCACATTTAAAGGTCATTTCCTAGTCGGAATTTCGGTAATTTACAACAATGGGATACACGGTATTGACTTGTAGGCGATAGCGCTCGTTCGAAGAACAATGATCCAAGCTTTAACCTTGGTTTGAAGAGATACAGGCTTTGGTATCGCTGAATATCTTTACGACTTTTTAGGGTCGATATAGCATCCCGTCGTGACAAGAACGCTTTAGGTAGTTCGAAACCTGGTGGCTCAACCATCTTTCTCCACAAGAAGGCAGCTACGATGGAAGGTAGGTGCGGTAAGACATAATGCGTTGAAGACGAAATTAGATGTGTCTGAAAGAGCAAACCAGCTGCATGAGAAGGCCAAGATAAATAGGTGGAGGGAATTTGAGGTGACCGCTAACCAGAATTGTAGAAAAACGTTGTTACAACTGATGATCTTTTCCGAGGACTTTGTGGTTGAAATAGTCTCCCATCGCAATGCTCTCACATCAGCCAACCAGCAGGGACATGGTTTATGCGTCTGTCTCTTCGATATAAATTTCAAAGTAGGCATTCCCTCACGAAAGATGTGCAAGAACATTCCCACATAATTCTTTATATTAGATCCGAGAGCAAAGTCGCACCCATCCAGTACTCGCATTTCAGCGGGTTCTCGAGATCATCGTCCAGCTTTGGGTTTCACGCTTTCCCGAACAAGCAGCTGCTGACCAAAGATGTGCAAGGAATTTAACCCCATCGACGATTCTTTACGAATTCTTGAAGTCGATGTTGTTGCAGCAAACGACGACCGCCAATTGCCCACAGCAACATCCACTATATTTATTACTGATCCCAACAGATATAGCATCTCAACACGGTGGGAGCCTTCGGGTCTTCGGGCTCCTCGGACCTTTGCTCGTACCCGCAGAAGGCGCGTTGGCCTTCTTCTTGGCCCCCTTGGCCCCAGATTTTCTTCTTACGTGGTCCTTCTTTCATGACGGGCTGACGAAGCCTAGGCAGGATCATGATGGCCGTGCGGTTCCTTGAAAACCATTTCTCTGCTTGTTTCGCCGCTCTTCTTCTCCCGCCCGCTGCCACCGTTTCTGATAGTGTAGGCGATTTTCTCTTCCATCCCGTATCTCGAAAGCCAGACAGTGAGCAGGTAGGTCTTCCATGCGTTGGCCGTTCTGGGAAATGTAAGAATGGCCGAAAGCAACTTGATTTCCGGCTTCCATTTGTCATTCCTTGATACAGTTGTGTCACGCCTCGCTTTGCACCTAGCTAGACGGCCGCTGGGTTAGCAGTGACTAGGGAGTGATTATGCGTAGGATTGGTTGGAGTCAGAGCTGCTTTCGCGATTTCTCAAAGCTCTCTTCTCCAGCCATACTTTATAATTCTTCCGCGGGTGGTTTCTCACCAGGTAGTTGTAACGCCTTGGAGTGCGCAGGGGCAGTCTTTCCGGCGTCTTTATTTAATGACCGTCTCCTTATCCTCATCATAGTCAATCAGATCGCGGCTAGAGAAATCTGGCAGGGTAGAGTCAGGTCACCCGTCCGCACTATAATATTGTGGGCGGCCATGCGTTGTACCATGATGGTGGAAATCGTTAGTCTTTTCAAACCAGATTCTTAGAGTAGACAGCCGCCAACCAAAAACTTGCAAGAACATTGTTAACTTTCTTTGGGGGTATTTAGGATCACAATTTCGTCCGTTCGCAGTACTTGTACTGCAGCCAAGTGTCAAGAAAGTCACCTGGTTCTCTTAAGATCGATGATTTCTCGGAAAAGCAGCCGCGGACCAACTCGTCTGGAGGTTTCGGTAAGTGCTTCTCAAGATGTTCAAAAGAGTCATCGAATGGGATGATTCTTTGCGATGTCACTAAGGTCGAAATAGCACCTCAACGCAGTGAGATGGCTTCGGATAATTTGCAAAATGCTGAGATCTCAGCCCGAACTATGAGTCGCTAACATAGAATCCGAGACTAATCTCAGCCGCACAGGAGTTCGACTTAAGTTAACGATTCTGCGAGTCTATAATCGCGGTGCAAAATGGTATAAGAAAGTTATCTTAATCGAGGTCGTTCGAGAAAGCTAGTTGACAAGTTGTACTTTTTTCATGGCTTATTTTCTTCCCACGGCGCACATGTAATAGGCAGCCTCAGGTCCATGATCAACAAAGTGTCTGACATACTGATGAAGTCTCCATAAGGGTCCTCAAGCTTCAAACCGCAGCGCTCGCAATTCAGCTATGTCGTAAGATTATGGTCTTCCCTTCGTGATCGAAAAGTTCCGATTTAAAAGCTGCTAACCAAAGATGCGAGAACATTTAACGATTCACTTTCTTTCTAGTGAAAAGACTGTTCGCGAGCTTCTAGCGATGCTTCCAGGTCCTCGATTGACATAGATCGGTCTTTTCAGCGCAGTAGCATTATATTAACTGATTCGAAAGTCCGTCGCTGTTCCTGTCGTTCAGATCCAGTATACAGCTGCTTCTATAAATTGGGAGGAAGTCTTTCAACTGGTTCTTTTGAAAGATGCAAGCTATGAGCTGACTTCTAGTGACGCCTCTGACTTGGGCTCTTATTAAGATTGGTGGGTGTAAGGGATTTGATTCTTGCTTGTGAGACTGAGCTGAGCTGGGTTGAGGATAGAAGGGCTGAGGTGGCGCGACGTGGTGACTGATATCTGCAACTCGATTCTTGCAGTTGTTCTTGCAATCCCATTTTTGGTTACATTCTTAATTGTGATGTCGATTGTTAGGAAAAATACAAGACCTCTGAAGTCTGTTCGAGTTGGCGGCTTTGGCCCAATGTTAAATCCCATGTCTCTCGGGAAGACAGTGCTCGAGCTTCTAGCGAATTTTCGGTTCTCAAGTGACTTGGCCTAGTCTTTTCATCGTGGTGCCCTTAGGTTAAATGGTTCGCGAAAACCATCCCCTTCGCTTTCGGGATCAACAACTGTCAGAGTAGACAGGTTGCCTCCAATTGTGTTACCAGGTTGACTCAATCAAGTATTCTCATTACGAGAGATTGTGTGCTGGCTTTTAGCGACACCTTCTGGTCCTGAATGTCTTAGAACCATCTTCTCTATTTTGATCGAGGATCCTGTAAGCAGAAAGCTGCCGACCAAATATGTGCAAGAACATTGTCGCACTTGAGAAGTCCGGGATATGCCGACTGTGTGCTAGCTTCTAATCGTGTCTTGTTCTTCCTTTAGGGTTCTGAAAACGAGGCATGAGTCCGGTAGTCTGTTCTGATCGATGGGTGTCAACTCTAATGCTCTGTTGAATCTGTGTCTTTTCGAAATGTAGTGAGTAGCTGACGGTTTGATCCATTCATGAACGGAAAACCCTCGCATGCCTCGGTTGTCTCAGATCGATTTTCCTAAAGCAAAAAGCTGCTAATCAAGAATATGTAAGAGCGTCGTCACAACCGAGGTTCTTGTCTGATTCAAGCTGTGGGCTGAGCTCTGATGGTGGCTTCGTGTCCTGAATGAAGACGAACCCTGAAAGTCTTCTCGAGTGAAAGCCTTTGAATTCTCGTATTATGACTAGATACTTGACGAATCCGACCATGAAATTCAGGTATGCGCCGCAATCTGAGGTGCTATATTCTCCTGCTGACAATCACACTGCAACTTCTGTAAATCAGCTTGTAGGTCTGGTGGCGGTTCACTTCCGCTTTAGATGCTTCATTCTTCGCAGAATTGAGCATACATCTTTACGTGCTGGTATGAGGCAGTGAATTCAGCAGGCCTGAAGATGGTGATGATATCTGCAGCAAAATCTGGGAAATTCCTAGTGACTGCGAGCCGAAATTGTGCTCGCCGAGTCCCTGGATGTTGCGGACGACTCTTATGCCTTTCCGGCCCCCAGCGTCCCCACCTGAATGGAGCATCTGCAGTTTGCCCAATGGCCATATAAAATAACAATAACAATAAGCCAGATTGTAGCGGAGCTTTGAGAACTTTCCTTTCAAGTGAAGCTTCGATTGCCGATCGTACGTATGTGAATGTGTTTAACAATCCATTGACCATCTTCGACGTGTAAGTTCGTCGACTCAGGTTATGCAAGCCGTACATAGTATCCCCTGCAACACAGTTTGCTGTAGTGAGCTTTGCCGTTGTAAAGAGAGCTTTCTAGGAATACTCGGCGTTCGCTCTACTTGAAGCTAGTCCCAGGATTGCTGGTCCGTAGCTGGGTTGGACAATCGCTCAGTCTTTAACTTGAAAGAAAGAAAAAACTCCTGAGATTAAGTATCGGTGCAAAGCGCTCATGGGTATTCTTGAGCTGCGTTATCTTTTGGCTCCATCTTTGAACTCTGATTTTCATATAAGTTCGTTACGTTTCTCACGAAAAGCTTGTTTTTCCGCGATACGAGTAGATCATACACCTTCTACTATGCTTTTCGACATTAGTAGGCACAGAACAATCGAACTAACAGCAGCCGTTCCTGAAACGAAATGAACAAGTCAAATATAAATTGAGCATTGTTCGATTTGGTACCTTGGCTAGGCTGTGTGAGCTTTCGATGAGAAAAGAGGAATAGCACTACTTCAAAGCTGTGGTTGAAGAGTTCGATCTGATGGTGGTATTCACCCATCTATTCGATAAGCGTTCTTCGACACCAGTAGAAAAGGAACAATGGTTTCTTTTGTTCCATTTCGTGGTATTATCGACAGAGCTGGACCGCAGGCTGCGTATAGAGCAGCATTGATTGTTTTCTTCTCTCATATCGAAGGCTCGTGATAATTGTGGAAAACAACCCGCGATGGTATCTAGAGCGTGCTCTCTAGGCTTGCACTCTGGAAGGAGTACAACACGATTTCGCCACAAGCTAGGTAGAAAGAAGGAGTCCGGTCTCATGCACTCTCCAAGATGAGTCAAACCCCTTTTTGGGCCACATGTAATCTGTGTAGCGTGTGTCGGAAAAGAGATCGTCTTTCATGGGTCCGCTCAAAGTCGTGAAATAGTGGATTAAAGCAGGTCTGTAAAGGCGGCGGAGAAGATTCATTCACCAACGTGAAATTGAGGTGAGGCCCAAATTTCCTCGGGCAGGTTTCGTGATTTCTCTTATTTCCGCCACAACAAATTCGAATTTCATCTTGCTCTTGTTACTTAGAAAGAATGATGTTGTTGTGCGTGCGTAACTCGAAGCGTGACATTGATCCGGTAGCTCCTTGACTACAGGTTCGATAATATGCTGCCTATGCAAATGGTTGCATCTGCCGTGATTGAGCACAAAGAAATTTCTCTTGATCCGGAGAAGGGTACTCATCCGTGGAATCTTGAGTTCAATGATGAGCTTCAATGTTTCATGAGAGCTTTCCTGAAAGATCTGAATCGAGAACTCATTGGGGAAAGGAACCAACGAGTTATTGTCCGTGCTAATTTTCCTGCTCTTGCTCTACATCACCTCTTCCAACTCTGCTGATAGGAAAGCTGGGTTGGACTATCGCTGAGGCTGTAAGCTGGGTCTAATAACTCATCCGGCCTGTGAATTGAAGCGAAGCGCTTTCAAAATTATTGACGTTCGACATGTCTTGAGGAGACCCAGTCCTGAGAAGATCTTCACTCGAGTTGCAGTAGATCTTGTTCGATATTGAGTCTTGATCGTCACAGATCAGTACACAACCAGCTTGCAACGAGCGACATAACGAATCCGCTCTTCTTTGACGCTTCAAGGTGAACCTTTAATGGCATCTGGTATTGCTTCTGTACAGCAGCGTCTTTGTGCTAGCATCTACGCCTGTGATAATTCTGACACTCTCGTGAATCTTCGGCTTATCGAGAATGCGAAGCGTACCGTTAAGCCTTAGCCGGCTTCATAGCGACTGTTTAGCCACAGTAAAAGAATGAAGCAGTAGCTTCTGACATCTGACAACGAGAGAGATCTTGCAATGGCTCTGGCAAATTCTCAATGAGATGGTTTAAACTTCAGACCGACATATGTCGTAGCTTTGTGTGGTTAAATAAGAGTGAGTCGGACTTTGCGTGGCTCGTGAAGGGTAAGTCGACCTATGCATGATACATGAAGCTCAATCTCTAAGAGACGTCATCTCACCTTTTGAGGGTTCTGGTATATCAATCTTCGATGTCCTAGGACAGCGATTTCACAAGACCGTGCGTTCAGTATCTCTGGCATTTCCTCCTCGATAATAGTGCGTCGCTCGTTCGCAGCACTTTCGAATCTTGTTCATGAGGTTTCGTTACATTCGACTGAGACATGCTGATAACGGCCAGAACGTTCTCGTGCAGACTGCTGATATCTGCTGACGAGTCGCGAAGTATTTAGTTGAACGAATGCGCCTTTCATGACTGTTGGCATTCTCTCAATGATGGTTAAAGAGATGATCGACCGTGAAGAAACTTCCCTTTCAAGGTGATATTATGTCAAGGGCTGACTCTGCACTCTTTTCATATGCTGTGACACCCATTCAACTCAGTCGGACCTCGTGAACTAAAGCGTCTTGCACAATAAGCTCTTCCATACCCATACTACGTTGAGGGTGAACCGACTTTCCCACCAGCCTTTGAGTCCTTTGAGAGTGTCTAGAAGGAACGTTCATGAGCGAAAACGTTTGTTCTGTATACAATAAGGACGCACCAATCGTCTCAAATACTGCCAACTGAGGTTCAGTCGTTGTTGAGAATGTTGAAGCCGATGCTGATTGGGTTGACGACCGGACTCTGAGATTATCCATTTTGGAAATTCTAGACGGTGCTTCAGGCGTTGAAGATCTTGTCTTGTTACTCAAAAGCTCAAATTTTCCCAGCAAGTGCCCTATGAAGTCCTTGATGTAGGTAGAAAACAACTTGAGCACTACCTATAATTGAGTCCATGGCTCTATCATATCGAGCGCTGCCTCCAAGGTATAAGAAGGCTTTTATCCCTAGCGTGATCCAGTGTTTTCTGACTGTAATACCAGAGCTGACTCTGTTCGAAGAGATGAATATAGCGCTATAAAGTTCCTCGCAAGAAGTAGCCGATGCGAATCGCTCCTTACTTGGCTTGCACTCCAGCTCCGCGAAGGTCCAGAGAAGCGTCTCTAGAAGATGGTGATCTTGAACGATGGTACTGGTTCGAAATCTGCAACTCAGCAAATGCATTAGTGATTGTTCTTCATGCACTTTTTGTCTTCTGATCTGACAAGGTCCAGTTGCATACCTATTATATTCCAGCTCAACTCCACTGTTTCGGAATATTTGCACGGACATCTTCTTCCGGGTAAGTCACACATTGAATGTTCCGGAAAGCTAGAGACCGAAGAATCCATGCTCCATCTGGCTATCAGCTCCAGCGGTTGGTTCAATTTCGTAATATAAGTGGAATCAAGGTGAGCTTGGTCGCCCCCTTCAGCATTGCTAGGTTGGTCTTGCAGGCTGACCCGAATTGCTCTGGCTATGCTTGCCAGTAAGACATGTGGATGGCGAGTCATTTCGGCCTGCTGCAGCTCTTGTGGACGTTCATACTGCAACATGTTAGTGTCGAAGATGCAGACGTAGTGTCTGGAAAATTACTTAAACGAACCCATCTAATACTAGTTGCTCTGGTTTCGGTATCTTCGATGTATCAGCCGAAGGCGTCGGTGAAGGCGAGGTAAGGTTAGACTGGATGAGTCCTTGACTTCTTGCTGAGTGTGGTGTAGCGAGCTGTTCCGAACCGCTCTGGCTATGTTTACCTCTGCAATCGTGGTGATAAGGTGAGCTTGATCGCCAAACTTTCCTTCCTGTTTGTCTTGCAGGCTATGGGCAATCGCTTTGGCTATGTTTGCCTCTTTAATCTTGGATACCACCCCATTGTATGGAGGGCCTCGGTGCAGTTCCTTGTAGATGCCTTCAAAGGGTCTCAAACCTGGAATATATAGCTGCAACTTCGAGCTCGCAATCGCCATAACTGACTGAGAAGATCAACCGCTGACGCCTAAGGCTCAACAAGTTGCAGAGCAGACTGGAGAGTCGCTTTCAAAGCCTGTCGCAAGCAATGGCCATAAAGACTTGATAAGACGCATGAAGGAGTAAGACCACGCGGTGAGCTCAAATGTAGCTGTGCAGTGAGCCCACTACGGCGATGACGCAGGTTCGAGCTCAGGTAAGACAAGTAGAGTCTCAGATAAAACACGTTCGTGCAAAGAGAAGTGCTTACTGTTACACGAGAGCTGCATGTTGCAAAGATGAGGTTGAAGGTAAGATCACGAAAGTAAGATCACAGGGGCAAGTGAGGAGTTTGTTGTGTTGTTGTCGAGCTAATTCATGCGTGGTAGACATTATTGGTCGATGTTTCCCGATATTCGAATAGCTCGCTTACCTAGTTAGGGCTCGGCGGCATGTGACGGCTTCTGGCGCTTAGTCGGCGCTTAGTCGTACTCTCGCCCCACCGTCGACACATAGTAATTCGAAAGACTGATGCGTGTGAAGAATCTATGCTATGTAAAGGTCTTATGCTGCGTAGAGAACATGTACTAAGTAAAGGACTTGCGCTATGTAAACGACCTGTGTATGTTGTAAAGGACTGGTACTGTGTAAGAGCTTGGGTATAAGTAAAGGATGTGTAATATGTAGGAGACGTGAGTATATATAACGCAGGCCCTAGCATGTGTAAATAGATCTTGGTGGGCTTGATGTGTAGGAAAGATGGAGGATCTGGGTGGGAAATTGAGCTTCTTATAGACGACGTTACTTGGATTTCCGGCATGGATTGGGGTGATTGCGCATTCATGCTCGCATTCATCCGGTGAATTGCCGTGAAGATTACTGGATTTGCGGAATGCGCTTGACAGTGCATTCATGCTTGCGTCCAGTTGGTTACATGTTGCGAAGATAACTGGATTTGCGGGACGGATCGAGCATTCATCCTCAATGAAGAGAATTTCCAGCTGGTGACCTGCTGTGAAGAAAGCCCGGCGGGCGCAGTCACTACCCAATTGAAGCATTGCGTGAATTCATTCCAGGGGAGAGAAACTCAATTGGAGGAAGAACACATCTAAGAAGGACATTCTACAAAGGCAGGTTTTCAAAGTAGAAGATACTTGAATGGAGGGTTCTCTGCAATTCAGGTGGAAAATCTAGGTGGAGAATTTCAGGTTTGAATGAGAGAAGTCCCAGGAAAAGAAATCTGAGGGAAGTAGATTCCAGGTGAGAGAAATTCAATTGGAGAAAGAAAACACCTCAGGAGAACATCCCACATGGACAGGTTCTCAAAGTAGAAGAAAATTGATTGAAGGATTTTCCGTAATGAAAGTGGAAATTCCAAGCAGAGAATATTAATTTGGGATGAGACAAGTCTGAAGAACACAAACCCAAGGGAATTAGATTCGAGGTAGACGAATGCAAAGTGGAGATAAAAACAGTTTAGAAGAAGACTTGTAAAGGAAAGGGTTCAAAGTAGAAGAGTTCTGAATGGAGTGGCGGAAATGTAATATGTCTAAGGGCAAAAAATCCGAATAGTAATATGCAAGTGATAATTCAGAAATTCGAAGTGAAGGATTTTAAGATGAAGATTTCCCCTTCAAGAAGAACATCAAAAACTCGAGTGAAATGAATTCAAACCGGATAAGTCATGCCGACCTATCGGATCCCCCAAATTTTTAATCGTAGAGCCGTCTACATGAAGAACTAAAGTGGAATGTTGACCGTATCCTTTCATTAATCTGTAATCCGGCTGGCAGATATCCGCGACCTTCGAATATTTCAAATAGGCTTCCTCCTTGTGCGGACGGTTTGAGTGGGTTCTTGTAGGCTTGGATGTATCTGCACTGGGGGGCCTTGGAGAGCGCGTTTTATTAGTGTGGAGCATCGCATCTAGACCGTTTCCAAATCAGCGACTTCGTCGGCTCGAAGACGTCGAGTACAAACAGTCAGAATGAGATCTGATCTTGAATGGACGGTGTAGCACCTACCCTATGAAGCGTTTTTTTGCATTCATGATATCGGTACACGCAGGATCTGAACAGAGTGGTATCAACACGCCAATTAGCAACACTGATGAAAACGCACGCTCCCCTCCTGTACACTTGGTAAGACCTTCCACAACGTTTGCCACACCTCACAGCAAATTTTTAAATAGGCGTCGTGCCCCGGCTAACGTCTCTCCTGCTTAAGAAGCTCTTTCTCTGTAGAGCTCGTGGGCTGTCCTTGAAAAGTTCCTCCGCATGTGCGAATGTTGTCTTTAGTTTCACGTTTCCCTCACCGACCCTGACCGTCTTCTCGCTGCCAGTGGACGAGTCGTCAATAAAGAAAAGCGCTTCACCCAGGTCATCGCCCCCGATAATTTTGTCGTTTTTGACTTGTAATTGGAATTGAGTATCAGGTGAACAGCTGATTCGGAAAGTTTCTTGCTCCCACTTCGCCTCTCCTGTAGCCGATTTGACAGGCTTGGTCTTATGCACTTCTTTGGCGCCTTTCGAGCCGAGCTGCTTGATATGGATTTGGAGCTTAGATCCTGCCGGATAGCCTGCTGCAGAAAGTACGCTGAATATTGCTGTACCCGCTTCTGGCTTGCCGGGTGTCCCACCTGGAACGCTCGCTATAGATGCTGCGCCGAAGCTTTTTGATCGAGCATGAGGAGGAGTTTCAGGCAGTGATGGACTACCGTCAAAAACTGGAGCAACGATTTGCGGTTTCTCCATCAAATCGCCATTAGTATATTCGTCCCTCTCTTCCGGCTCGACGAAACCATTACTGATATCGCGGCCGTCCTTCTTGCTCTTGAATCCATGGCGAAGGAATGAAGCACCCTTCACTACGCCACCGCCAACAGCTCCTCCAACAATGCCAACACCTTTCACGGGTGCACCGATAACCTTACCAGGTGTAGCAAATGTTCCACTGAAAGTTGATGAACCCTGACGTGACCGTATAACGTAGTCTGGCTTGAAAAGCATTTTAAGTCTTAGGACTCCGGACTTCCCATCCAAACCAAGGATAACTTCCTTTGGCTTGAAGGGCTCCAACAGCTCCAGGTTGATATCGGCTTCTCCAAGAAGGTCTGCCTTGTCCCCAAAATCCCAATCCATGACCTTGACGTGGAATTTGGCCGCTGTTCGCGAATTAACGGGGACTTCAAAGAACTCGTTCCAGGCCGGGTGTAGAGTCTTCTTTTGGATGCTGGTCTTGAATACATCTTTACCGTTGAGATAGAATTTGCAGTAGGGATCACTAAAACCGTTTCGATCGGCAGCCGGCAGATCGGCAGCGTCCAGGACATCGAGTCGGAGGGTGCCCATGTTGTTAATGCTCTCGCTTGGGTCGAGTCGCATCTTGACTGGAATATATTTTAAGCTTACAACAACCTTGCTGATGGAACCGTCGGCGCCTTTGAGTACGAGCTCAGTAGGTTTGTACTAAGAGCCAGAGGTCAGATGATTCTACATGGTGCGTGTTCGCCACACTCACCAAGCATCGTCGAAGTGTGTCCAGAGTGCTACCCGTTAGTTTGGCAATCGTAGCATCGGAGTTTCCCTCGCCTTTCTTGTCTTCTTTCGCTCTTAGACGTAGAGTAATCTTCGATACATCCAGCTCTCTTACGAAAGCATCCCCAACTAGCGGGCAAAGATCAGTACCTTATATATGTTACGTTGGGCAGCAGAAACTTACTTTCTCCAAACTGAGTCTGTCTTGACCTGGCCTTTGAGGAGCTGTACGAAGGGAACAACATGTCATCCATGACCACTTCAAGATGGACGTTTGTACGCGCTAATGTCCCCTCTATCAGTTTGAATATTATAAGGCCGGATTCTGCAACAGTCACGTAATTAGCAGAAGTGGGAGAATCAACAGCACGACTTTTCTTACCGTATTTTACAAGCTCTTCCGGCCCAAGGCGAAGCTTGGGAGCAGCCTCGATGTCCCCATTTGTCACTTCTTGTTCTTTCTCTCCTTTGGCAATTTGGCCGCCAAAATTCATGTCCAGCTTTCCAGCTTCCCTGCCCTTGTCAGGCACTACATCTGCTTGGGCGTTTTCTAGGCTCTTTCTTGATCCTATGTCGACGCTGGGCCTTGTGATATCATCCGAGGTTTTGGCCGCAGCTTCCCCTAATGCGGCCTTCTCTGCTGCTTCTTCTTCCGGGTCGACGATGTTAAGAGTTGGGTAGAACGCCACAGTAAAGTTTAGCTTGCCTTTTGGTTGGCCCTTGCCATGCATCCTAAGATGTTCGGACATCGGTCGCTTCTGATCATGCACCTCATACTCTCCGTTTTCAGCCTGATGAAGGTAGTCTGCCGCGGAGACTTCCACGAGCCCAAGTGAGCGGTCTTTCCCCAAGTTCTCCTGGTCCATCACTTCCAACGTCAATTTCTCGCGCATTGAATGCATAGGTACATAGATAACCTCATCCCAGTCAGGGTTCAAGTTGTTTTGGAATGTGACTGTCTTGCCTTTCTCAATCCCCGACAACAGTACTCTGACATATGGATCTGATTTGCCCATAGTCTCCACGTTCCGGAGATCACGAGCACTTTGAAAGTGGAGGCGCATAACGCCGATGGGTGTGATGTAACCGCCGGAGCCGCCAGTTATACCCTTCATTGCCACAGGTTTCCATTGTAGCATCATTTTCGCACGACCAACCTTGGCTCCAGCTAAATTATACCATTCCTGGCCTTTTTCCATTAGTTGCATCATATCGTTTAGCTTGATCTGGTAAGTTCCGAGTATTGGGTCCGCACCAAGATCACGTTCATCTTTGATGACCAACCCCAGACGAGCGGTCTTACGATCAGTGACCAGAATCTCTTTGGAACCGTCATACCAGATCGGATTGTTGGTTCTCTTCAATTTGCGTGTCTGATGTATCTCTTTACCGTTGAGCAGGAGGACAGCATAAGGGTTTAGCTGGCCCACCAAGCTTTTGGTGCCATCTAGATCTTTGGCTTGTTCTACGTTGAATCTCGCGACGCCCGTATTTGATTCAGGAGCCGCTTCCTTGCTACCGTCCTCAAGTTGCCGACCTTCTAGGACCGGGAAGAATCGGACGTCAGCCTGGATAACACCACGCGCTTTGCCATTAGCCATAACCTCAAGCTGTAAGTTTTCATGATCCGTTGCCTGTTCCAGGTTGTCTAACGCAAATGTTGCTGTACCCAACTCCTTATCCTTGCGATATTCGTTCCAGTCGTAAACTTGTAAGGTCAGAGAATCCACAAGAGAGTTTAGAATGATATAGACTGTTTCGTTCCAGCGAGGATTCGCGTTTTCCTTGACGGTCTTAGTTTTGCTAAGAGGTTCGCGGCTGTTCAGAGAAACTACAGCATAGGGATCCGGAGTGCCAGCGAGCTTATCAGAATTCTTGAGTCCTTGAGCGCCGTGGAATGTTACTGCTAAGACACCGATGGCTGTGTCGACTGGATTACCTGCAAGCATCTTTGCGATTTCGATTGGGAAGACATTCGGATCATACATGATGGGCGCAAGATTACCATGTATTTGTTCTTGAATGAACGATTCAAGACCTGGAATGAAGTTCATATCGAATCCAAGTGTGTCTCCACCAAGAGGCTTGCAGACGTAGTCAATTTCTGGTCTTCCGAGGAAACAAATCTCGACCTTCTCTATGTGCGGAAATGGGATTTGAAGCTTGACTTTGACCCTCATCAATCCCGAGAAAGCAAAATCTTCTACTATGACATCAATACCTTTACTGATCATGCCCTTCCCAAGCCTGATCTCTAGGACGATCTTGGGGTTGACTTTGTTTTTCAGCTGTCGAGCTGTAAGGTCCATAGCATCGTTAGGTGTGAAGCTAAACTTCCAGTCCATGAGTACAGTGTCGTCTTCGGCCTTTGGATAGGTTTTTACATGATCCATCCTTGGAGGCTTGGTACCGAGGGTGAAGAACTTCATACGCATGCTGTCAAGAAATGCTGGAGTCGACGTGCTCAAAACTTGGTCCACAGAGGCAATGATCGTTTCGCAAAGCACTGGGGCGTATATAGGCCAGAACTTGACGAGAAAGCTGTTTATCCACTCCAAACTCTCTGTATCAGTCTCTAGCCGTGCCTTTGCCATTTCTCGGTGAACGTCGTCACGGAAGTTCCGGCGTACCCGGCGAATCGATGTTCGATAGTAGGTGCCACAACAAGCCATGATGATGAAAACCCAAGCAAGACCACCTCCAAGGATTGCCACAACCCAGGAGCCGAGACAAGCAAATATGATAACACCCGTATTGTGGTACCAATCTACAAGAGGTTTAGTATTTTGTAGCAGATTCACCCGTAGAATTTTCACTTACCGCCAAAAAACTTATCATCCAACTTGCTTTCGAGAAAAGTCTGATGGTCCAGAAGACTCTCCCCAGCTTCTGTCTCCGTAATGCTCCCTTGGCCGAATCTTGGTGCCCACCCAACTTTCTCGGTGTACCGGGTGTTCTCGTCCTGCGACACATGACCATTGGCCAGGCCAGGCTTACCGTCGGCTGTGGGGGAACTTGGGACGGCACCGTCTTTAGTTGGGGGAGGAAGGTCATACTGGTCAGGCATCCCAGTATTCTAGTAACCCAATATTAGTATTGTCATCTCCAGCTAATATACCCATAACACACCATATCTGTAACTATACCGACACCTTTCGGTTTCCTGTCATGGTGGAAGCCTGGAGGGAGAGCCTTGCAAGTTTCAGCATATTAGCACCCGTCACATCCTTTTAGGTGACCAGTAGAACGTACGGTATGAGCTTGGGCGGCCTTCGCTTCTGGTGAGGCATTGGAATCGAATTGAAATGCCATAGCACCGGCCTTCTGGCTCTCATTGAGCATTACGTGTTCGGCATCCTCAGCATCAACTTTGGAGTTGTGATTTTGAGCTGCTTCAACTGCACCGTGGGACTTGAGCTCCCCTGCACGTGAAGAGAGGTGCGACATCATGATGTGAGCAATTTCAATTGACCTGGACGATTAAGAGATCTAAGAGAATTGAGCGCCCGTTGACTCTGGTCGGGCCACAGACCAGTGCCAGTGTCTGGCTCAGTTGCCAAGTTCGTCAACTTGAAGGTGAAGAAAGGCCAAGCTCTCCACATTTAGGATCAGCACAAGCCTTGGACCCTGGCACGCGTGGGATCTCAATGTCCGATATCCGTCCGGCGCTAACATGGGAGTGTCCTTCAGCTACCTACGTGCCTACTTCAATTACCTTAGAGTGCTTAGATACCGACATGTGGAGAAGTCTGTTGCATAGTTACCCCTGACCGAGTCTACTGTTGTTAGGAATAGCTATCAATTGTTCGGAAACCGTCAGAACGGAGGGTCGCAGAAGGGTTGGGAAAGAACGTTCCATTATTATGCAGCGATATGCGACTACCCACGCCTTCCACGAAAAGGCCTGGCTGGGATCTTCGTGAGGAGAATAAGCTTTAGTGCGAATCATTGTTACCGTCTCGTCGAACTATCATTGGCGGATATACTCGCTCGTGCATGTACGGACAAGTCACCAATTATTGCTGTAGCACGCAGACGGAGATAGGACTGAGATATCTTGATAGTAGGTACGTTTAACAGAGTCCTACGTCAGGTAGTTGCGCAACTGCTTGGTCTGGGGTATGTTTCGAACCTACTGATGGATCTCTTGAGTGTATGTAGCAAGCAGAATGAGATGCAGGCACGCAGGATACTAAACTGCAAGATCTGGTTTCAGCAAGAACTTCCTAATATGCTTTCTCTTCCAAATGACTACAGAGAACCCTAATCCACCTCTACTCAGCGTGTTCTTATTACCCCAGCTGCTACCAACTTCTGAATCTTCGTTCTTATATCCGCATTCTTCATATGATCCTGCAAAGCAGCGGGGTCGCCCTTCGCCTGCTGCAGGATACTCTGCATGATTGGATCTTGCAATATAGCCATGATCTGTTCGTCAAACGTCAGCGCCGTAGTACCGTAACTGGATACTGGTTGTTTACCTCTGGATCTCTCTGAATTCTCTCCATTGTCTGCTCTTCGGTTTCCCCGTCCCTTCCGGCAAATTGTGCTTGAAGCGCTTTTTGCTGTTGCTGCTCAATCTCTCTGTAATTTGCTCCTCCCTCGTCGTGTTGCATCGCTTCCTGGCAGACATCTTGACATCTGCTATACTCTTTCATTGCAAAGTATGCTTGAGCTTTTCTCAGGTATGCTCTGATAAACTTTGGATCTCTCTTGATTGCTTCGTCACAGTCGGCTACAGCGCCAGGGAAGGTCATCAACTTGATCAACGCGGCAGCACGGTTTGAATAGCCTCTAGGGTCATCGGGCGCACGTTTTGCCATTTCCGTGTAAGCTTCGACAGCGCCGGGCCAATTAGCTTCCTTGAACTTCTGGTTACCGAGCTCCCGAGCCTTTTCGGCCTCTTCAGGGCTGATATAGGCCTCCTTCTCTGCCATAATTTTGGCCTTTTCGGCGGCACGTAGTTTATTCAGAATATCTGGGGTGCGGTGCTCGGTCAGAGATTTCTGGTAGTTAGTGATGGCCTGAGCCAGATCGCCAAGCTTTTCATAACATGTACCGATACGGCCGAAGGCCCTAGCAACCGTTAGCAGAGCTAATAACTGGTACAGATCATACCAGACGTACTTTGCAATAATCTTGAAATCTGCTAACACCTCTCGTCCCTCCTCTATCGCTTTCTTGCATGTCTCGATGGCAGCCTCGTAATCTCCTTTCTCCAATTGTGCGGCACTCATGTTAGTCAGATATGTTATGTCCTTACGTATGTCCCAGGCTTTGCTGTAGTGTTCAATGGCAACATCAAATTCTCGCTTCTTGTAAGATTCTGTACCAAGTTTCTTTTCAGCATCAGCTTCTTCCTTGGCCTTTCGTTCAGCTATAGCCTCTTCATCCACCGGCTCTGGCTGGGGTTCAGGCTCAGGCTCGCGGGCCTTTGGTGGCGCTGTTGGCTTTGCTGCCGATGAAGGTGGGGCATCCGACATGGGTACATCGTCCTCTGGTTCTTGTGGTCCTCTAGAGCCTCCCATATCCCCTAAACCTTCGCCTGCTCCGCCGAATGACATATCAATTCCTAACAGCACGCTCATGACCTGCAGAAATCTCGGATCCCTCATCTCTTCACCAATATTGTTCGGATTCTGCTTTAGTCGCTGCAATTTGGCCATGAAAGACGGATCTGCTAGTAGTGACGCTGTCTTGGGGTTGTTGGCGAGCTTTTGAAACATCTGAGGATCACTGAACATGTTGCCTAGACCTCCGCCTGGTCCTCCTCCGAAGCCATCGGCACTCGACTCTGCATCGAGAGCACGTTTGACAGCTGCCAGCCCTGATTTCGCTTGTGCATTGGAAGGATCGAGTTTTAGAGCTTCTTCATATGCATCGTTCGCACCAACTAGAGCACAACCTTTTAGTATTAATACCACGCTTGAGAAGAGACTGTCACATACGAAGATCGCCTGTCCCGTGAAGTGCAGCACCTTTGCGCCCGTAGCCCTTAGCCCAATCAGGATTCAGTTCTGTAGTCTTGGTTGCATCCTCGAGTGCCTTGTCGAATTCCTTCTTTGAGGCATAAGCTCCTGATCGGTTTGAGTATAGGACGTGGTTCTTTGGCTCAAGTTCAATGGCCTTTGAGAATTTCTCTCTGACTGGAGTAAGTCACCTACGTCAAGGGTATTGGGAGAGAAAGCTCACATTGCTTCGTCAAAGTTCTTCTCAGCAAAGGCCTTGTTACCTTCCGCCTTGAGGGCGTCAGCCATAACCGTTTACTAAGATCTAGAATTTGGATTAAAGGCAGGGCTTTTCAACAGGAATAAAAAAATGTGCGCTGTGAAAAGCAGCTGAAGGGGTTCTTAAAATGTTTATGTCCGAACCGTGAAGAACTTCGTAGAAGAGCCTAGCACCTTAGCATCATGAAAGCCCTACCCGCTGGAGCTGACCCCTGTCAAACGTTGTTCAGCCCTAGAGATTGTGCAGAGGAACCCCACAATTGTCCGCATCAGAGAGCGATTTCACGACTAACAAACTGACAAGCGTAGCTTCAAAGATTTCCATGACATGCATACAGCTTGACCGACTACGCTGCTCTTTAGAGAGGTTCAAAGCACCAGCTACTGCGAGGATTCGTAGTTGATACTTTTCTCCATTGTTACAACTTACAAGTCCCAGGGTTTGATGCCAGATTAGAGCAATCGAAGCTGATACCTGCCGCCATGGCGAATGAGGCAGAAGCCCAGGATGGGACGACCAAGGAGGAAGGTACCTCTGTAAATGAGCCTAATACAATCTCAAGTCAGAAGGAGCTCAAGAATGCGTTGTACGCTCGTTGTGCCAATTTGCCAGCCGAAAGAGTATTCAATCAACAGGATCTATTTTCTCTCGAGGTTATTCCCAATAATGATATCCACCAGTTACTCATATGCACTCAGCAGCTCACGAAGGAGGGTTTATTCAAGCTTATGACCAAAGATGGTAGGACATGTTGGAAAGTTGTCAAGAAGGACGACGCTGCCAAGTATGCTTGTCCTTCAAAAGAACCGTGGGATAATAGGGCTGATGTATCCTAAATACGACCAGGTACAAATCCCTCAGTGCAGAAGAAGCATTGGTCTATTCCTACGTCGAGTCCTCAGGACGTGAAGGCATGTGGACAAAAATCATTCGAATCAAAACCAACCTGCACCAGACGGTAATGCAACGATGTCTCAAGAGTCTTGAAGCTAGGAGCTATATCAAGCAAATCAAAACTGTTAAATATCCGAATCGGAAGATGTACATGCTTGCTCACCTACAAGCATCTGAAGATGTGACTGGAGGACCTTTCTATACCGACAGTACTCTCGATGATGAGTTCGTGCTTCAAGTGGCAAACTGGACAGAAAATTATGTCGCCAAACGAAGCTGGTGGTACCCACCGTCGAATGATTCTAAGAGAAAGAAGGACAAAAGCAAAATGACACAAGCACAAGTGGAGAGTCTAAGAAATGAAGACTTTCATGGCACAAACACTAGGACCGATACAAGCAGAGATGTTTTGCCGATGCCCCCAGGCTACACTGGCTATCCTACCATTCCTCAGATTACCAAAGCCATTAATGGATCGAACTTGACGACAGGGGTAGTTATGAAAGAAGCTGAAATGCGGCAACTGATGGACGTCCTTTGCTGGGATGGTCGGCTCGAAAAGATCGGAAATGGAAATGGAAAAGGGTACAAATCGATACGTCCAGTTGGTGAAGAATTCGAGAATGGGCTTACCGAGGCGCCATGTGGTCGGTGTCCAGTATTCGATATATGCGAAGAGGGTGGACCGGTAAATGCGAGGACTTGCGAATATTTCCAGGAATGGCTTGAGTACTAACAATTCGTACTGGTTTACTCCTGCTACTAAGCCTTACTCGACTATTGCGTTTTATCGAACGGCGCATCATTGCTTTCAAGATACCCAGGTGCATTGGAATCTTCAAGAAACCAAGGGGTAGCAATAGTAGAACACCATGCATCTTATGAAAAGTCTTCCAGAATTTAGATGGCTAAACGCAAAGATATGGCCGTACTAATGGTAGACTACAACTCAAATACTGAAGAGCAACGTTGATCTGCCTACATTCACAGATGGCCGCAACGCTATAACGGTTGGTGTAGAGCTTTCGGATGAGGAGGTAAATGGTTGAAGAACTTGAAGTCTGATGCCGTGGCTCTCTAAAGAATCGTCAACGATACTAAATCAATTAAAGCATGCCCTGCATCTGTGCTGACGTTCCTATCTAAGCTCAGAGACCCAAAATTGATAAGCAGGAATCCATCTGTCCTACCCTGAGACTATACAAACATCTCGAGCCTACGCTCGCACCTAATGTTGAGGCGATTTGCGAACAAGCGAAAAGGCGCACGCACTTGAAGCGCCAAAGCGCAACTCCGATTGCTTCCTATGTTCTTTCTCACTGTACTGCATCTCCTGATTACATCCCCTATCTTTTCTATCTATCCCCCCCACCATTCAGATAATGTTTACTACGGTCCTCCTCTTCCTTACCTCCTCCCTCACGCCTTCAATTCTCGCTGTTCCTCCCCACATGTCCTCGAATCAACCACAAGACCACACCAATCTCACCTACAGTTCCACCTGTTTCTACTACTCACCCGGTAGGACCCAGATCTACGCCCCCGACTGCTTCCAAGCGATCTTCAGAATCCTTCGGATCACCGCATCTGCCGACACACCAAAAGAATGGGTCGCTTTACCTGGCTATGTCCCAAGCGATGCCATGTGGGATTCTGGAAGCTGCGCCGTTAGTGTTGTGGCGTATGGAGAGCCTGGGCACCCATACTGGAAGGAGGTGAGGGACTCGTTCTCGCCCCGGCAAGCAGCGCTTGCGGCAATAGATGTTGTAGATAATTGTGTGATACATCCCGAGGATAAATTTGGGGGAAGGGTGCAGGTTGGGAGGGGAAGATTTGAAGTGTTTGTAACGACAAATCCACCGAGTGCGAAAATACTGAGAGGATGATATGATATTGAGAGAAGTTAAAGGATAAATGAAGTAAGAGAGTACTTGACAGTGTAAGGTCCGCTTGCAAATAGCACATTGGGGTCTAAGGACTTGACGTGGAAAATGAATATCTAGATGTCTCAGTTGCGTTTACACCTACGCCATAGAGAGGCCAAGTTCGCCAAACGGTAAGCCAGGGAGTGTTGTTGAACCTCATCGACATTAGAAATCTTTTCTGTGCGTATCAAGCTGACAGCCTGATAGGATTTTCTGATCTCAATTCAGTAGCATGAGCGATGAACATACGAAGAGAAACATGAGACTTAATGCCCTAGCTATCTCGTTACACCTTATTGGTGAGGCGGTTTGAGGCCGGCGCTAAAGGTGCGTTTGGCGAACTTGGAGCATTGGTAAATCACCACCTTCGAGATCCTCCATCAAGGTGTGGGACTGAAGATCCCAGGGTGGCGCCCCCATGGCATGCTGTCCAGGATGCGGTCGCCTAGGATATTTCCCGTCTCTACTCTAACTCTGCCTCGCGCGTCATAAAATCGCAGAACAGACGTCATATCGCTGGAAGAGGTGTATCGTAGATTGTACAGCCTGGTGCTTCTTCAAAAACGAAAGATATCATGATTTTACCTTGAATTTGTCTGTTAAGTCACTTCAATATCTTGCCTCGCGGAAGCTCTCCGGACATTGTTTTATATTCCTCTCTGTTTAGAAAATCTCAGAGAAATCCGATGAAATTTCTCGCCTTCGGTTGTCTTGACCTCCAGTCATCGTCTGCCTAATCTCTGGTCCAAACAGCATACTATAAGTCTTGCGCATCAGTGCCCAGAGAGACATATGATTTAGGAGAGCAGTGGTCCGGCCCGGCACAAAGGCCAACTACTACAAGGAGAAGGAAAATGTTGACAACCTCGAATATCCGAAACCATGGAATTCGAGAAATGGTTTGTGGATGGCTACACGCAAGCCAGAACGAAAAATTCAAGAATCCTAAAGCCATGTATACGGCCATCAACTTGTTTGCTGCTGAGATTCTTGTATATGTATAATTGGGATAAACAAGTTGATTTCCTGTTCTGTGTAGGTGTTGCCATCGTGTCCTATGTGTATGTACTGTAAATGACTAAATTGTTCAATGAAGCCTTCGTTCAAGAAAGCCCAGATACAACCAAGGGCTAATGTCGAAAGTCAACCTGAATCCCAGCTATCAGACACTAATGGGGTCAATGCTGTAACTGGTAATCGTCCCTCTAAGCTCGTCCAAGAGGCAAGTCTGATCTCTCAATAGGTAACCCACCGAATGTCGCTGCCGAAGGTGGTATTGATGCCGAATACTATGGAAAACTCCTAATCGGAGCCCTCGTCGCTGGTTTCCTGGCGGACGTTATCAAGGTCGTAGTGTTCGGTTCTCGCTGGGCTTTGCTGGGCGCTGTAATACAAGCTTCTGCATACAGCACTTCTTGGACGAGATGCGCTTGAGTCGTTGCTGGAGTCAGTGTCGGAACCATTGACTGCGCGATCACTGTGTGGTCTGCGGAAATTACCAGTCGTTCGGCAAGAGGCGCTTTATGGTAATCGAGTTGTCCTTGGTAATGAATCTCCATTTTTTTGGTGTCTATGACCATCACTGACTTATCTGGAGAACATCAGTGGCCTTGCCTTGCCTTCGCATATTTGGATCGAGTTCTTTGGCTACCTATAACTTAACAAGGTGATGGCATGGCGTGTTTCCCTGGCGCTTCAAATTGTCTTCATCCTCATCGTCAGGATAGACATCAAATTCTTCCCTGAATCGCCTCGCTGGTTGATGAAGACCGGGGCGAGAGAAGGAAGCTAGAAGAGTCCTCCAGGCTACCCGAGAGGGAGATGTTGAGCGAGAGTTGAAAAGTACCAATTGGGTCGTTAAATTTGAATTGAAGACTTCTACTTTGAATCATTGCCGGGCTATGATCTGCCTAAAGGTGAATATGCTTGGCACTTGCGGTGGCGTATCGTTCTTGCCGTTTGGCTAGAGACCATGCAAAAGCTCGTCGTTATCGGAGTGATCACTGTATACACATTCAAAGGAATAAGGGTGTGGAGTCGAAAGTAGCGAGTGGAAGCCCCCCGTTTCCCTTGCTGATGAAATAGGATTGTGAGCGTACTATGCACAATTCTCCCCCACGTTATGTATCCATATTCTGCCAACCTACCCGCTGTTAATGTCGATGTTCTTCCATATCAAAAGGAAACCCATAAGAATTTAGCAAAAGTGTTCACATCCCGCTGATGGTAATATACCACCAGCGAGATGCTAGTCACTGTCCCGCCACCTCCTGGGCGGCAGCCTTCGCTAACCTGATCTCCTCCATTCCTCCGGCGCTCCTGCAATGGACGATGCAGGACTCGAACCTTCGACCTTCAAAGTGGAGAATGAGTGGATGTTGTGTGTTGAGCTTGTTGAGCTAAGGTGGGTACCTATTTTGTTGGTGGGAAAGAGGGTATTATTCTTGCATTTATAATTGTTTATTTTGGGTGACTTTTTTTGGTACACCCTCTTTTTAATAGATGTAACACCGCTTTTCTATAGTCAACTATCCCAAAACGCTGGCTTTGGTCTAACGATGAGTAAACCCCTGGCGGGATTCAACGACATTAGCTACATGTTCTCCGTCATTTTTGCTGTCTAAATGCTTGACAGGTTTGGCCGTCGATGTAAGTGACTGGATTTTCGAGATTCACTTGTGAGCTCAGAGCTGGCGGATTGCAGCTACATTGGTCCGTGGTGCTCTAGCTATGACCTTGATCTTATTGATCGCAGGGGTATAGACAAGGCTGCCCAGATGAAAAGAACTAAACAGAAGTCATACGGTGCCGGCGTTGCAGCCATGACGTTCATGGTGATAACACCGTTGCCGATTTTCCAGCCGACAATTGACCACACTCCATCCACTCTTGCACGGAAGTTCAGAGGAATGACTTCCGTAGGGTAGAGCCATGGCGTCGTAGGCCGGGTAGCTCCAAGGTTGAAGGTATAACAGCTCACGCCTTTCCTCTTCCAGGCCATTAGCTATGGTACTCTTTTGTTACTGTTCGAACTCAATATATTTTGCCTGCCCTTCATTATTCTATTCTATCCGGAAACAGCCGGGCGCTTTCTCGAAGAAATGGACACCTTGAAGAAGAGAGAAAATTGGAAGATCTCTATGAGCAGCCGCCATATTAGAGAAAAGGGCATTGAAGACTGGAGATGGGTAGAGAAGACGAAGGAAGAAGACTACGAGAAGCTGGAAAATGGCAGAAGGATGAGCACAGATCAGAAGAGCCCAACAGAAGATGCAAGGGATGCGAGACGAAGCTGAAAAAAGGGACCTGTCTATACGTTTAGCCACAAGGCTTCCAATGTTGGACTTATATAGGATTGTATATGGCGTGTATGCTATCAGAGTGTATTAGAAGCTGTATACAGACGGAGACAGAGAGTTGTTGGATACCCTTTTGGCTTGATATCTATTTTAAGATATTGTACTTTAGGAATAGGAATCAATGCCCAGAAATCTGGGAGGGAAATAGCAGCTCTTGGTTGCCTCATCAATTAGACGAGAGCTGTCGTTTGAAATCTGATAATACCAGTCGTTGTGTTTCCTACCGATTATATGATGCTTCGACTATAGAGTAATCAAATGCTCCTGGTGTCGACAGTCCGAATTGAGCAGTCTGCAAGATTACACACCCAATCTCGGCGAACTCGGGTCTCACACGACGCTACGGAGGGTGACACTGTAAGTCCTGCACAGCGCTAATAACATTAAAACATACGAGATAAGTTACAGTTACAGTGCGCTCAATGCGCCCTCGATAGAAATTCTAGATGGATAGCTTAATTTATACAGCTCAATCAGCGCTCTATAACGATAGTAAAATCAAGAAAATTGAATCGCTTTTGCACCACCTATCATTTATTATGTTGCTGGGTATGATGTTTTGAGACCATTCGCTTACCTAGCGTTGTGTAGGACTTTAAGTGTCATCCGTACACCCTGTTCGTCTCAATCCTTGATCATGGGCTGTATCACCAAACCCGGTGCGCTGCATCCTACTGCTATGGAACGATCAGCAATCATCAGTCTGGGCCAGCATCTACCTAGCTCCCCAAGAATAGCGGTCAAAGCTTCAAGAAGATCCCCCCGCCCACATAGCGACAATCACAACAACAATCATGAGCAGCACGTCTTTAACAGGGGACTTCTGGGGCCCATACTTGATCAAGCCGGACAAGAGTCCTACTCTTGTGTTCGAGCAGCTACTACTTGGCATCGCGAACTATATAGTAAGATTTTCCCGAACTCTGTTAACTCCTGTCCCTTTGCGCCAAGAGCTAACAAGCTCCTTACGATAGAAAGAGCAGATCGCACCATGGGACGTCCACTGCCTTGCGCCCGCCAAGCTTGCAGCCTTCTACCGCATTGTGGGCGGGAACTACGACCTGCTCTTCAACGATACTCCGCCCGCATCCCTGTCTTTCATATACCAGTCGATGGGCTGCTTTCACACTCTACAACCCGAAAAAGACCCCTACGCTCCACCTGCCGTCCCGGCGCTGACACCGCAAGGCTTTGTAAGATGGCAGACCGTCCAACTGCTGCTGGAACCTGGGGAGCACGTGCCTTTCCTGCAAGAAGCCGTAAAGCGATTTGAGATTGTCAACCCCGCAGATGGTCTCCTCTTCCCAACTCTACTTCCGAAGGAAGCTCTACCGTGTAAACCCGACCTGAAGATGACCGAATGGCATGACACGGTCTCGGAAAAGCTTATGCTTGAAGCTCAAGCTTCAGGACTACGAGTGCCTAGCATAGGAGCGCATGTCGCAGATCTTGAAAGCCCAAGAGACTCATCCTTCGACTCCCAATCTCTTGTTGACCCTACCGACCACGTTCCCAAATCCTACCCGCGCCCCCTCTTTCGCACACCAAACTTTATTCCCATCCCTCCTTGCGCACCCCCAACGCGTCCACCGCGACAATGGTCCACCCAAGACCCTCCCTGGTCCCCCGAAACCCGCCGCTCCAACCACCCAACCAGCCACCACCCCTTCTCCCGCTCCCACGACGGCACCACACCCATCTCCTCCTCGCACCACCGCCACCAACCCCACCCGCGCCCCAGATCCCCATCCACTCTCTCCACAACCTCATCCTCATCCTCATCAAGCTCTTCAAGCCCAACCGCCTCCTCCGCCTCCTCGCCCCATCTCCTCCACCGCCACCACTCTTCCGCACACCTCCACCCTCCACCCGCACAAATAACTGAACGCCGCCATTCGACCCCCAACTCCCCCTCCCACCACCTCCAACACCAAAACACATCAAACAACTACTTCCCTGCACAGCACCCCCGGCCACCGAGAGGTAATGCGAGGGGCTTAAACGTGAGATGGAGAGATGTGGACACGCTTTTCGAACTTCCAAGGGGCGTGCCCGGGACGCCTGAGGAACGGGGAATGAGACTGGTAGAGAGGAGGCGAGAAGGTGATGTGGAGGGGGAGAGGGGCAGGGGAGGGATGAGGAGTCCATTGAGGGGGGTGGGGGGGAGGAGGTATGCTACTGAGGGGATGAATTGGAGATAGGGGTTAGTGCCTGGTATATACAGTTTTGGTCCAGCTTGCGGAGTTCGATAAAAGGAACGGTACTTGGGTAGCAGGATCTAGCGGAGGATACCATGTGATTTTCTGTCTGGTGGGAATGGGGGTTCGGGCGTGTTCAGGTAATATTTGTCCCACGGGTATGGCGTTCGTTAATGTCTTTGTTCATTTCGATGCCATGGAACCTCACTTCTATCATTCTACGTTCAGGTAGCCGCTCGCCTCAAATCCTTGTCATCAATATAAAGCGCTCCGCATCCTCCGGCACAGAAGATGAACTTGTAGTTCCGCTCCATCTCTCCACCCGGCCAATCTACCCGCCCTCACACCCAGATCATGCCCACTCACCCCTTCTGAAGAGCCTGTTCAGAATAAGATCCTGAGGCCGAGGCTTTCGAGTCGTACGAGCTGTGGGTTGGGATTTTGAGGTTGATCAGATGGGGATGGTGGGGTGAGTGGTTGGCGGCGGAGGAATTGGAAGTGGGTGATTAAACGTCACAAGGCGAATCTAAAAGACATGTCGATTTGTCCAGTTGGCAAAGACTCCGGGTATCCTAGCCCTCCTTAAACCCCCCAACGCCACGCTCACAAATGACATGATCCCCCCCCAACCCGCGGGGTCAGGTTTCGCTTACCGACTCAACTCTCCTCTCCCACCAGCCCCCCTCCCCCTACTCTTCCTGAACTTCTCCCCGCGCTCCCTCTCCTCCTGCAACTCCCTATCCACCTCCTCCCTCACCGCCCCCAAATCCGGCGGAATATGCTGCAACTCCACGCTCGGACTCCCCCGGATATGCCTCAGCTGCTCCATCACACTCTCCGTAATGCGCTGCAGGTATTTCTCGCTGTTCTTGTTATCGTACCTCGCAAGATTCGCCAGCTCGGGGAACAGGCTGCGGTCGGGGTCGAAATGGTTTAGGAAGGGTGTGTGCGCTGGTAATGAAGGGTGGAGGGTTTCGGCGGCGCCGATGCAGACGCTGGTTTCGTAGGCCCAAAGGCGCGCGACGTTGCGCGGGGTGTAGCCGCCGCCGCCGAGAACGAGGAGAGGGAGGTTGAATTTCTTGACAGTGGCGACGCAGGCGCCGTGGGCCCGGATGTTGAGGTTGAAGCAGCCGAGGCGATCGCCGCCGAGGGAGTCGGCGCCGCACTGGAGGACGATGGCGGTGGGGTTGTAGGTGGCGACACAGGCGGGGACGATTTTGTCGAAGAGGCGTGTGTAGGAGTCGTCGTCGATGCCGTTTAGCAGAGGGACGTTGAGCGAGTGGTGGGCGCCCGGGTTAGAATTGTGCAGAGGGCCGGTGTCCTCGATGCCGCCGGTGCCGGGGAAGAAGACGTCTTTTTCGTATTTGTGGAAGGAGAGGGTCATTACTCGGTCGGTGGACCAAAAAGCTTGCTCGACGCCGTCACCGTGGTGGACGTCGATGTCGATGTAGAGGACGCGGGGGTGATGGAGAAGGAGCTGGAGGATGGCTAGGACAATGTCGTTGATGTAGCAGAAGCCGGACGCTTCAGATTTTTTGGCATGGTGCAGACCACCGGACCAGTTGATAGCGATATCGGCTTGATTGTTTGTTAATTTGCGGGCAGCGTCTAGGGAGGCGCCGGCGTAGAGGGAGCAGTAGTTATAGAGGCCGTCAAAGATGGGACAGTCGTCGCCCATGTTGTATTGGAAGCTTTCATTGTACGCTTCAGGAGAGAGCATATCGTTTGGTGTTACCCTAATATCCGTTTAGTTTATTAGACTATAACTATCCAGATGAAGAAAACTTACCTTTGCAAGAATTCAATGTACTCATTCTTGTGAAATTCAGCCAACTCTTGGTTTGTAGCAGCTCTTGACAAGTAGAAGTCCATTGCTTCATGCATACCATACGCCATGACAATCTTGTTGGTTAGGGTAAGCCGCCATGGTTTCATAGGATGCTTCTGGCCAAAATGCATCTTTTCAACCTCCGGATTTGCATGGTACGAGACGGTGTAGCCTTTTGGCTTTTCAATCCCATTATTGAGTATTTCACGTTGGATCTTTTCATCAACACTTAGAGTTGATGATGTTCCCGGTTGAGGATGCCTATAATCTTGTACTATTGCCGTCCTTGCCATGGCGCCGCTCTTTCACGTTCCCCAAGCTTTACTGATCAAGATAGCGTTCACATCATCATGAGTCCAACCAAACCCGTATCCTCATAATAGATGGTTACGTATGGTTTCTTCTTTTTTCTTCCTAGGGAATTGCTATGTGTGGTTTGAGAATTGAAAAATCATATTTTGTGGCCAAAGGTTAAGGATATATTCGTCTCTTAATCAGCCCGATTGGGTTAGGCCAGAATGTCTAGAGACGCCATAAGCGCGTTTGCCACGTCAGCCTTACAAATGCAAGTTCGATGGCATGAAAATGTAGAGAGCGAATAGAATCGACGAAAATTCACATTTAATACACAAGTCGTTCACAGAAGCGTTTCTCGCAGTACCGAATCTACACATTGCTACATCCTCCGTCCCGGATTCTCATTGGGATTAACACAGGACGGCGATTTTCACCATCTCGTGTTGAAACAAGTACATGCAGCAACCATACTTTACGGTTTCTGAGTACTCAGATTCCCCCGTCTCATAATCAACTTTTTCCTTTCTCCTTTTTCGAAACACTTCCATCGTGCCTACAGTTCTTTCCTCTCTCTCCAGCCGGGAGTATATGGTTTCAACCAAACGAATAGTAAATCCCTCATTGTCAACTAAAATTTTGTTTCCGTCCCCGATTAATAAAACCTAGTCAAGATGGCTATGGCTGAGGACGCAGCGTCTGTATTGGAAGAATTTGTGCAGAACGGTAAGGTCTCCGAAAAAACAAGACTTGATTCAAGGCTGAAGGCCACCTTCTAGTCGCCAACCTACCCGCAGAGATCACCCACTTGATGGAGGAAATCCAGGCCAAAGACCGAGTGGTTCAAGACTGCCGCACCGCTGCCAACGCCCGTGACAGCAGCATCCAAAAGTTCTTGAAAGCGAACGGCGCCGGTCAACCGAACCCCAAAGAGGAAGTCTACTGCAAAGCCATTCTTTCCAACTTTGACAAAGCTCAAGCCATCCAAGACGAAAAAGTTGCCCTAAGTGAAAAAGCCGCTTCACTCGTAAGCTTACATACCCGTATATGATTTTCAAGAACCTTCAGAGACTCACAAGTCCCCAGCTCGACCGCCAAATCAAACGCCTCGACCGCAAAATCCGCGACCTCCAAAACGAAGGCTCCATCTCCATCGACCCGCAACTTCCCTCCCTTCTCACAAACTCCTCCCTGCACACCCGCCTCCCCCCCCTCTCCGCCACCACCACCGGCGCCTCTACCCCCCTGCACCCCCTCTCCACCAACCCCATCGGCCCCTCCACCACCATCGCCACCAACAGCGCCAACCCTCTCACTCGCCTCGGCGTCCAACCCCGCCAACCTTCCCCCATAACCACCACCTCCTCCATCCCCGCCTCCGCCGTCCCTACCACCGCCGCGCCCAACCGCCCAGCAAACGCAACCCGCTCCCCAAGCATAGACACCAACAAGCGCCGCCGCCTCAACCCAGCACACACGCACCTCTCCACCGCCCCAATCCGGCAATCCTCCCTCGGTCCGGGCACCCCTAAACCCACGAACGCCAGCACCTCGCGCGGCAGCTCCGCGGGCCCACGCCCCGCCTCCAAAAACCCCCTCCGCAAAGGCCCCCCCCACGCCCGCATCGGCTCCCTCAACCCCGCCAAACGCCTGCACTCCACGTCACGGCGGCGCCACGCCACCAAGCAAAAAACCGGCAAACCCAGCGCCAGCGACACAGCCGATGAGAATGAGTCTGTCGTCTCAGGCGCGGACGAGGACATGGAGGACGGTGGGGCGAATGAGGGGGAGGGAGGGGCGGAGGACGCGGAAGGGGATGATGAGAGGAAGTACTGCACTTGTCAGAGCGTGAGCTACGGGAATATGGTGGCGTGCGATAATGAGGAGTGTCCGTATGAGTGGTTTCATTGGAGTTGCGTGGGGATGACGAAGGAGCCGGTCGGGGCGTGGTTTTGTGAGGAGTGTAGGGGGAAGATGTGAGGGGCTAGTTGAACGCGGGGGGAAAGAGGGGGAGATGGGCAGAGTAGGAGGAGTGGGATGATTTTTGGGGCTATGTTGGAGTAGGGTTTTGGAAAGATTGTGAGCGGAAAGCGAGGAAGAAGTTCCGGGTTTGAAAAAGCTGGTTCCTTGTAAGATAGCCGAGAAAGATGCTTTTGCTGAGGACCACCAGGAGGAATAGAAACAGTAGCATCGATTTTCAACCACATATTTCACCATCATTTCGTCGACTGGGACTTGAAGATTTCAAATCACCGAGCCACAAAACGTGCATAATTGTTCAAAAGTAACCTCTCTATGCATGTTACCCTTCAAAAATTGCTACTGCTAAAAGGTGATCAGAAAATGCCACAACAGCTGTCAATGCCTCATTGAAATCGCTTTATTGTACTTCGTTCAACCTACCTTGGCTCACGCTTTCATCTCTCACCTACCATCCTCAGCGTCAACGAATTCATCGAGTTCATGGGTGGCCGTATCCACGCGGTGGACAGGCTGTCCCATGGCTGGTTCTAGTGGCTGCTGTAGGCCTTGAGGTACTGTCTCTTGGGGCAAGTAGTGTTGCTGGGAGAGATCTTGCTCCTGTAGGCCTTGAGGTGCGGTCTCTTGGTGTATGTAGTGTTGCTGAGGAAACTGTTGCAGTTGAGGAAATTGTTGCTGCGGAACTTGTTGATGAGGGGCGGGTGTGGTTGAAGGTACTCCTTGCCCAAAGTCAATGAGGTCATTGCCCCCTGCTTGCGAGTATTGTTGAGGCGGCTGTTGAGGCGGCTGGTGATGTTCGGGGGGAATGTTGAATTTTTGCGCTGGCTTTTGACCTTGTATTATTGGGATAATCGCGAGGATTTGCTGGGTCTTGGCTTCGGGGGTGGGACCGTCACTGCTGAGTGAGTAAGTCGCATTATCCAGGTAAGAAGTCTTCTCGCCACGTACATGTCCGCATTGAGTATCCAGTCGAGATCTTCTTCTCCCTCTTCAGGACCTCCAGGGCCGCCACGCACCCTCCTAAAGAACCGTGGTTGCCAATCAACGCCGTCTTCCTGCCTTCTCGCGGCTTCGTCTCTTTGCATATCCTCGATCTTGGTTTTCTCATCGGTGGCAAGTTCGTGATTTCGATCTTTAATCGCTAGCACAGTCTTGTACCATAGCTTTTGTGATTCACGATCCCCTTGCTCCTCAAGGGGTCTGACCATTGGCGGTGTATGTCTAGCGTTTGTCGCATTGAAAAGAAGCTCCTTCTGACCAGTCTGTTCCATCTGTTAGCCTTGCCCCATACTAACACATCCTGAATCCAAGCCCACCGCGACGTTCTTCAAGGTCATCTCTCCACTCCACATCCCCGAGAGCTCAAACAATGTTTCCCCAGTCTTCTCATTTCTGATTACTCCGCTTATGGCATTGTAAGTCCCACCAAAGTAGCCCTTCGTCTTAAACTCAATATCGGCCACGAGGTTGTGTTCTGGACATCGAATGAAGCTGTGGTCTCCCAACTCATACTTCATCTTGCCGAATAGAATACCACGTGCGTACATGTTGGGCTGTGTAAGGATGCTATGGGCAACAGACTATGTTAGCAATTCATCGTTTGCTCAACTCAAGTCCGATTTTGTGAAGTACACACTATTTCTCTCCGCCTCGAGTCTTGCCGCGGTTCATAAATCGCAGGATCCCTATACCCTCCATCATGCTGGCTGCTGAATTGCCTAAGAACTTGCTTCGCGGCTTTAACGTTCCGTCTATCCTGATGTTATGCTCCGGTACCATGTAGAAATAACTCGACTTCGGCGGGTGATGAGATGTTTGTTCGGATATGTAGTACCCTCGAGTATTGTCCGGATATTCCCAGTAGCATGTAAATGTCTCACCGAGTATCGGATTCAAGGGTTTCTTGACGCCTCTGTAAACCGTTTAGCCCGCACATCCTTATGAAAGGATTCTAACATTGGCTGGGATCAATCACGGTGGTTTAATGTGCCATCCACTTAGGTAGAACTTGACTACCGAAACGAATCGTTGAACAGGATCCTCGATATCTGGCATAGGAAGCAGGGTTTCTGGGTGTGCCATGAAGCTAGGTGTCAAGGCCGTCAGCTCGGCTGTCCCGATGGCAGGATCGACTCATACTTGGTGATCCTTTCTAGCATGGACCTTGGCTCTAGAATGAACGTGGGGAGTACGACTCTGCTTAGGTCCGCGCCCGGGCGTAATTGAGAAATGATATGTGAAAGTACTAAAGGCCGCGCAAGGCACTTAGTAAGTGGGCCTGGTACATTCAAAGCTTCCAGCCAGGAGATTCGGTCTTCACTGACCGTTGCCCTGATCTGGTTCGACAACTGTACTGTCTGTCAGCAAGGACCTTTCGAGAGGACCTCCACGCTGTTATTCGCACCTGTTTCATCGTCGCCAATAGTACCGTCGGATCTCGATTCGTCCGCTGAACCCTCTATTGCCCGAGTATGGTCAGTTGTCTTCTTTCACAGCCTCGGCCTTAAGTCTCCAATAGACCCTGTGCAATCTTTAGAGAAGGATAACCCACTGCTCAGCGAAACACGCCGATGTCCATGGCCGAGGACCATGTTGGAATGTATGCTGACTCCGCGAAATGTGGAAGTTGCCAGAATACGGTTGGCTAAGTGTGTAGATGAAGAGAGGCTGTATCGGTTCTTTATTTAGCCATTTCCGGGTGAAGTTCTGAATGAAGGATGAGGCATGACAGTAAAATCATGCTAGGCTTCCAACAAACAGAAGTCTCCGTCAGGTGTGACGCAGGTCACATTGCAGGGATCATTGTCAAGGCGGCATGTGCTCTTGGCGGTAAAGAGGACTAGAAATCTGCACGCAGTGGAAGCCGTCAGTATTGCTCACAAAAATTGTAATCTTCAAGACTGATTAGCATTTGATAGTCAGTCTGAACAGGTTGCGAAAAGAAAATATAGGTGTTCGAAGAGATTCGAAGAGTTGTTACAAGTCGGCTGAAACAAAACTACCATCAGAACATCCGCTTTCTGTAGATGACTGAGGTATGATCAACCGAGAAACTCTTCGTCTGGTAAAAGGCCCAGAGTCCTTTTCGCGGTTTACTCTATTGAAGCAGGCTACAAACAAACAGGATCTATACTGGAGAACTCAAGCATCGCACTATACTAAAAATCTATGACCGAGTCCCCCATTTCCAAATTATTATTCTCATACCTTCTGATATGCTGGTATATCGCCACTTGTTATCTCCTCGATGAATTTCATGTCCGGGTTATACAGCATAACATGGAAGTGTTCCACTGCGTGTATCGATTTGAGGGACTTCCAATTCTTAAACCAGATAACCTATATAGCACTCATTACCAATCAGAACCTATCATGAGGTTAAATATCAGAAGAGCTTCTTACGTTATGGGCGGGAACTCTCTTGCAAAATGTCTCATCCACAAATCGATTGATTTCTTTTCTCATCCTAGGTGTCAAGTCATCCGTTGCCGGGTCATCTTCTAAATCAAATTTCGTCCAGACCACTAGGTGCACTATTTTCTCGTCGATACCGTAAGGCCAGTCATTGTATATGATCTTCATGTCCGCTGAACAAATATTTGTCAGTGGAAAACACCCAATTTCAAGAGCACGTCGCCAGTACATGGATCACTGAAGGGTCTCGCATTTGTTGGCGTAAGATCGATCCACTGCAATCGCTTCTTCACTACAAAATTCATGACTGATCCATATTCTCTTTTGAGCCTGAACACATAGTTGAGATAATTTCGATGGTCCAAAGGGGTACGGTGGAAGAGGTTGATTCGGTTGGTATCTTTACAAAGTCAATAAAAAAATTCGACTACAAGTTGCCGGTTTTCGCACCTATGATATCCTGTACCTCTGGCCATGTTAGGCGGTGGAATTGACTTTCTGGTGTGCTGATCATCTGCTGGTCTCTGGGACCTATGCTCTTTAAGAACTCAGGGCATTCCTTCGGCCATTGGTCTTTCGGAACATTCACAAGCCAGTAAGGAAGGGTTTCTGTTACCATTCTGAGCTGTGTGGTTGCGACTGGAATTTGGGATTCAAAAGTATTCAGCACGGTTTTCCGCAAAATTTAAGCTTTCGGTGGTACGTTGCGGCAAGGTGTATCGGCACGTCAAGGCATCATTCCACAGAATTTGACGAACCCCTTTTCTTTTATACAGCGCCATGGAAAGGCTTTTTTGGATGGATTTCTAACGAGGGTTTAATCAATGTTCTTGATACTTAAAGTTAAGCCTTGGTAAACTTCCCGATACATCTCATCAGTCAACACATTAAAGTCATGGATGTGTGGGATATCTGGTTTGTATGATGAGCTATTATCAAGACTATCTCTACCTGTTCAATCCTCCCTTGGTATTTAAATACTGCACGCTAGAATATCTCTCTCATCGTCGTATAACATGTCTCCTACTCCCTCACTACCTCGTTTCGAATGTTGGAGAATTGCCAACATCTGCACTGATCCCGTTAGTATCGACTTGAGCGCCTATCTAAGCAGCGATGTCGCTCACCGTATCAAGGATTTTTTGAGAGTGTAGTGACTCTTAGACGGTTACGTCTTCTTACCGCCTTCGCCCTTAGGTCCTGGCTTTGGGTGTTGTGTTTGGGCCACGAGACTGGCACCCTTGACATCCTGTGGGCGATTCGGCGCTCTGATGCCGCATCCAGCGCAAATGTGGCCTACTGACACCTTTTGGAAACATTTCCCGCAGTCGACTCTGTAGGTCATCTCGGTAAAGGTGGAATGGTTTTCTATGATCGTCAACCCTTCTATTTTTCCATGAGCGCACTTGAAGTAAGAAACCTACACCGTAGAATCTGGTGATTAGGTTATTTAGGAAGTAATATGATGATGAAGTCGGCACAGTTAGTGGTGGCGTTCTGGCGCTCGAGGGTGTCGTTATTGATGGATATTGAAAGGAGAGAAAGGATACGAAGGCGAGACTTTCTGGTCCTTATAAATGACTTTATAAGCAACAATTAACATGAAGTACGATGACTCGAGAAGTGTAGTGATTTTCAAGAGATCACGGGTGGGTGATTCTTCTAAAGTCAAAAAATTGCGTGAATGGTTGATTGTGAATAAAACAACATGGACAACGTGTAAAAGCAAACATCCTCTTCCATGAAAACTCCTTAATCAGGAACCTGTAAATTCTTCAACAATTCAATATCGAGAATTGCCACGAGTAGTTCACGTCTTCCATACCTACTTCTGCTCCTTTCAAGTCTGTATTGGCGCATGACTTGCCATCTTCCATCAGCTACCACTGGCGTTCCTTGATCCAGAAAACAAGAAAAAGCTGTCATGTCAATCGGCAGCGACGCATGGCTTGGTGCTGAGCTTCTGGAGGACGGTGTGTCGTTGGCCGTCAGTGCAAGAGTATGGCGCTGCATGAATGAAACACAATGGGAATATCTTCTCGCGGACTGTTCAAAAGTACGAGGAGGTATTAACTGCACGATAAGCCAGAAGTTTAGTTTTGGAACGCAGAACTTGGTCAGACTAGTGAAGTTTGAGGATGACGTGAAATGGGTCGCTCGTGTCTCGCTTGAGGATGGCGACGATCGAATGGCTGCAAGTTTAGAAGATCAAATGAACAGTCAAATCGCCACCTACAAGTTCCTTAGGTGAGTGTGGCTTAAGCATGTTAGTACATAAGGAGAAGCGTCTAAAAGCTTCAGTCAAAACACGGAAATCCCTGTACCAGAAGTTCATGGGTTCAGCGCCCATCGCACGGCCGAGATTGGGCCTCCCTACATGCTACTCGACTACATCCACGGTACGACAGCAGACAACTGTTGTTTAAACAATGATCAGTCTCTGCATGTTCTGAAACAACTGGCAGACATGGTGGTGAATCTTGCGACCCACAAATTTGATCGGATTGGTGCGCTCTCTATCAACGAAACCGGAGAATTCGAGATTGGGCGAGATATCGAGACTGGTGGCGGACCCTATCATACTGCTCAAGATTACTATAATGCTGTCAGTAAACACCGCTTTCAATTCTATGCTAACGGTTACTTTTCAACAAACTTGGATGCCAAGCGCGACGCTGGACTTCATCTTCCCTCTCTCTTCAACCAGATGATGGACATCTTAACTGATTGTGCTGCCGACCATGGTCCATTTTCTCTTACGAATACTGACATTGGCTTCCACAACATACTCCTTGATGAGACCTTCAAGATCGTTGGCATGATAGATTGCGACACAGTGAAAGCAGCGCCTATACACGTTGTAGCACAATATCCGGACTTCAGTGACATGATCATTCTCAGGCCGGGTCTAGTCACGAAAAAGCCGATGGCACGGAAAGTAGTTGCGAAAGGCACCATCGTGTTTGAGAAATTTCTGAATATGATCGCGAACGCTGAGAGGCTCACTGGCGAGGAGAGTCCATTAGCGATTGCTATGGATTCGGATGGTGCGAGGTTGTTCGAAGGGCTCCAGTGTTATATGGGTCACCAGAATTGGGTCAATGTTGAGTGGATTGAAAGCTATTGGTATATGTATTATCGCGCACTGAGAGGTCAGCGTTATCTCCCTGTGCACTATGGCGAACTAATCTTTGGATATAGGGCCTTCCGGAGCCGTAGAATTCTCCGATGCAGATACCATTGACGACGAGAGTAAAGAAGTTTCCCAATGCTCAGAAGATGGACGTGGAAAGCTAAACGATGAAGAAGATATAGAGAGCATAGACCATGAAGGTCAGCAGCACGAAGCAGCAGCATTCGAATCTATCTTTGACAACCATAATCGAAATAACGAGTATCACGAGAATTTGGGAAAGAGAGAAAGCGAATCCCCAAGAGAGAACACATTCGCTGGACACAGCGTCCTGCCGTTGGAAAGGAAGTGTCAATTTTCATAGACATCAGTATACCGATAGCAAATCGTCTGAAATCTCTGATATCAGGGTTATCTGAAGTAAGGTGGAGAGCAGTGCAATGCTCAACCTGTCGACAGCACCCCCTAAACGCCAAAACCCGCAACCCGCCCACCTAATTTCAAGCCCCTGCCGCAAACCGTTTCCGTGAAACCACTGGCCCAAGTCTATTTCGTGCATATTCCTTCCAATCGATAACCATCCATCAATCAATTAGAGTCATTTCGCACACTAGAGCACTGAGCGTATGCAGGGTTAAAACAGAATCAGTTAGTCAGAGTTTTAATCGCGTTCAGTACGCCTGTAATTAATGATCTTTCCAAATACGGCTTTAGAGCGAAAGCTCGATTATTAAAGTGTGGCAGCTTTTTGTATGTGCGGACGCTAAAATTTGCTCACCCTCTGAGCATATTTGGGGCTCGCTAACGTATTCTATTTGGTCATTTCCTCATTACTTGTAAGGATTTTAGTAACAACTTGCTGTTTTTAGTTCTAGCGAGAACATGCGGGTGCGAAATGAAAATAATCACTCGCATATCACGACGATAATTCCAACGGCCCAATTAGACGGCCGTCGCCAAATGGAGAACAATATCGATAACTCATCGCGTATTGGGTGATGAGGTCTCATGCTTCTTCGCAGGAGCGTAATCTCTTTTGATTCCAGGACTCCGTAGCGGGATTTTTTGTTTCTCTGTATGTTACTCACGAATCTTACGAACCGTGCGACTTTCCTTTGACTGACTGGGCTTCCATCTTCGTCGTTTTTCGCTCTTTCAAACTGCGGAGCAGTCAGTTCCTTCCTGTCTTTACCCTCAAAATTGCAAATTGCAAGTTCGCGAGTCGCTCTCCTTCCCCTGTTTGCTTCTTCAAATCGGACTGCACGCGCACCCCACCAAAGAAACCACCCGGGGCTTCAGTTGAAAACATCCGCCAGCAGATGCCCATAACCCCTCCACCCCTTCCCTGAGCTGCGCTCGCTGGCGACCCTTGGCATCGCCGCCACAACATGGTCGTCATCCAAGACCCGCTCTTCTGGAAACGCTTCTCCGTCGCCGTCCATCTCGAGGAAGCCGCAGCCTCCCCGAGCCCGGATCTGAAGCACTCGTATGCCCTCCCATTTCTCCTCACAAAACCTTCCCCCCCCCCCCCAAAATACCCGAGGCTAACACATAACCAGAGATTCATGGCTCGTCCGGCAATCGAAGAAGCGCAAACGAAACCGCTGGGTCTTATGCGCCTCGATACTGTTGTTTGCGGCGGTGGTGGCGGGGCTTGTGCTGGTGCTGGTGTGGCTGGGTAGGCATGGGTGGTTTGCGCATGGGGAGAGGGTGTCGTTTCCTTGAGGGATGGGGAGGGGGTTGGTGGATGATTGCTGGTGGTGGTAGATGCTCGCTCGATGGAGCGCTGGTTTGACGGTGGAAGGTTTAAGAGGATGCGGGATATTGATGGTTGAGCAAATAGTTGAGGAATGTGGCATAGATATTAGACATATTAAGGATCAACGGTAAATGGAATGTTGATGTAAGATTTCTAAAATTTCGTCGAATGCCATATCATACAGAGATCCTACAGACATTGCTTTCAACTTTAATGATGCGCCATAGCTAAACGCCACGCTTTTCCCATGGTATTCCAAGACTCGAATTCTGCGAGCCTGCGGACTCCGCCTTCATGTCTTCAATGGCATGCAACTGCCACAAACATCCACCCATCTATGCCCCACCGCTCAGTACCTCTTCCTCGTCGGCTCGGGACTCGGACTCCGGCTCATACTCCTTTGATCATGCCCTCTCATCCTCAACCACTTCTTCGTTCCCAGCTCCAACTCCCTCTCCAGCTCCGCACTCGGCTCCTTCCTATGGATGAAATTGCAAAACCCTCCTCTGACACAGCCTTCCCCACTATTTAGACGACAGCACGCTTCTCGAAAATCGGTGACGGGGGAAAGCTCGCAGTAAATTGGGCGCGCGGCGTACCAGCGGCTATTAAGGGCGTCGCAAGCTTGTTGGGCGGAGTCTTCGTACTTGAAGCGCGCGTAGACGTTGCCGATGAGATCTTTCATGATATTAGCTGGGTTATGGGAAATGGAGAAGGGGTTCAGCTTACGGTCGTTGTTGTTGTCGCAGACTACAACCTCCTCTGGCTCCCCATACTTGCACATCTCGCACCAGAAGTCCTCGTAGAAAGCGTCAAAGTGGTTTTGTAGTTGGCTGGGGTTCATCTTATTTTTGGGGTCGTAGGCGGGGTTCTGATAAAGGTTGGGGAGGAGGATGGTTTGTGAGTAGGAGGGTTTGACATGTTTCCGCGAACAGCGATCGCCGTGGCGGCAGGCACCGATTTTATAGTAGAATGAGCAGTTGACCTTGGGGACTATGTTAGCTTTGGTGCTTGGAGGCTGCGAATTGAAGTTTGCTAGCCTTGTCTTGTTCTGTGCCAAAGATGGAGGCGAGGTAGTTTGCCATGGTGAACGGTAGATGTGGTGGTGAGGATCAGTCTATGTACTCGAGGGCACTTCTGAAGCAAGGTAAAGGAAAGTTCAACTCAGTTATTGCTGAGCAGAGTCAAAGCAAACTACGGAAGTACATACTAGCGCGAACTGCGGCTGACAAATCGCAGCCCTACCATCACCAAAGCTTTGCCTCAGACAACCAAAGCTTCGACTTCCATCTTCTTCCCCAAATACCGTACCTATCGATAATGTTTCCTCTACACGAAGGACCATGATGAAAGCTACGATATGCTTTACTATCTACTTCTTGGATTGGCTTCCGATCCGGTGCTATCATACTTACAACAATGACTAGAACTACTGATCAATTCGCCTAAGACGGTGATTTCCAGCTTTGCAACATCCTCACAGATGTAGAACAGGTTTTGCTCAGTGATCTTTCATTCATTCCATTGTTGTCAGTCGATGCTGGAAAGTTTCAATTGTTCAGCCTTCACGGAATCTGTCCTTGGTCCTTGGTATTTCACTTCGTCACCTTGGTTAGAGGCTCAAGCCCATGAGTACCTTAGTCAAGCAATCAAGCAGTCACGCAGTCACGCAATCAAGCAGTCGAGCATTAAAAGAGTCAAGTCATCATCAACGCGTCGTCTTGACGCAACAACGAAACAACGAGGTATTCATTCTACTTAACGGCGAAAAACGCGAGAGAAAAACCGAGCCACGCCGCCTTGTCGGCCTCCTGCCATATCTCCCACTGGAAACAGAAAAGTTAGATGACTGCAGGCCGAATTGAAACGGAGTGTGCTTACCTCGCCCTCGCCCCCCCGCCTCCTCCAGACCGGCAAGTTGCTGCTCGACCACCGAGATGGCCTCGTAGAGCTCCGAGGGGCCGGAGGTCTGTCATCCACAGTTAGAAAGCCGACTTGCTGCGTATGGAGTAGAAGGGCTCCGGATATCCATACCTCCACCCGGAGGTGACGTGCCATGACGTCCGGTGGTGGGGCAAACCCCGGAGCCACGAACCGCCCCTCCAACCGGAGGCCGATGCCTCGGTAGAGGTGCCTCCTGCAATAGTCCTCCACCGTTGGGACGATGGCCTCCTGGGTCGCTTCTGTATGTGAACCAACAGTCAATGGAACTTGTTCTTGGTCTTGCATCGAGAAGAACCTGAGGTGGTTTGGCTAGGTGTCTACTTACTCAAGTAGTCTTGTAGTGGGATTCTTGCGAACATCCTCACGGCATTCATGGCCAATTTGACCTTTGCCGCAATTACACGTCCACTCCCTACGGAACAAGATCAGTCAACGCTCCTCCAGCACCAAAGCAATCTTCGCACCGACAACTCCGCCCGGCCACTGCTCACTCCACGTCACCAAGAGTTCACCCTTCGTCACGTCCAGCGCCCAAGTGTGCGGATACATGCAGTACATGATTGTGTCTGGATAGTCGATGCCTTGTGCCGTACAGATGGCTTTTTCGTCAAAAGGTCCTTCTAAAGTCGCAGAAGCTCCCAGCATCAGCTTGCTGTCGCCCCAGGCCGTGCATCCGACGAAAACCCATGGTTTCTCCTCTCCAAAAAGACGAGTCTTGATGATGGCGCCTGACTGCATTTTTCCGAAGACGGGTTCTGCTGCCCTCCAATCTGCGACATAGCTATCACCGTTCCAGTACGTATAGCAGTCCTTGTTCTGGAGCGAATCTTTGTGGACGCGGCTGAGAATAATGCCATCTCCGTAACCTGCGCCATGGTCACCCCACAGATAGACAAAGTCCCCCTCAACAATGGACGAAAAGGTTCCGACGCGAGGCTCATCCACGTTAAACATCTCTGGCCAGGAACGGTGGATTGTAAGACGCCCGCGATCGTCAGCCTCTACACGCGCGATGCCAGTCCCGTGGTACTTGTTCTCTTCTTTGCCTTGTTCCTCATAGATAACCCCCTTCTGGTACCAAAGCCACCCAGCGCCTAAAGTCTCTACCATCCCTCCAAATGCCCACAAAGTCACTCTTGGACGAGTATTATCGTTCCAAACGATCTTCTCTAGACGATGTTCCGCTTCAGTCAAAGGAACGAAGTTGTCCACCAATCCGTCTTCCTGCCAGGTGAGGTAGGTGCTGCTCAATGGTTGAGATTTGTCTAGGACGAAAGCAGATGTGGTGCTTTGCACGCCAATAAACTCTCCTTTCTTATTCTTGCAGAATGTGTCGCCGAACATGTAATACACACGGCCTTTCAAAATAGCAGAGCGTCCAATGTCTCGAGAATAGCCAATGTTGCTGGCGTCGTCGACATAGCCAAGTATCTCTATGTTCTCAAGACGAGGAGGATAACAAGCAATAGCTTCCTTGACACCGATGCCAGGAGCAAGTTTTGGTGGGTGTTCTGCCTCATTGAAAGGACGAGGGTTTGGGATTGCCATTTTGACCTTTTTACTGAATGCAACAAGATGGCTGTTAGAAGTCTTTGATGCTGACCTGAAGGGATTTGAATGCCGCAATGACGAGGAAAAAAGATAAAATGTCGTATTTGGTGATCGTTTGTATTTGTGTTGCGAGAAGTCTAACGACCTACCCTGCTTCGCGACCGGGGCCTTTGATGTTGTCTACAGCCACAGCTATTGCAGGTTATAAACCTTGAAGTGGCAAGTCAAGTTTTGTGAAGCATGCAAAGGAGCCCGCTATCTAGATAGCACAATGACAGCCGGTGGTTGTCGTTTGTGGTGTAGAAGAAGGGGAGGAGGAGGAAGAAGAAGAAGATGCATGCTCAGGTAGGGTTTATAGCCTCAGTGATGGCTGCAGAGTTTCCATTCCTTCTATTCTTTCAGAAGGCGCTCACTTATTGGCGCTCTCCACCGCCGAAAAGTGAGACTAGAGTGGTTATAGCTTCATCGGAGGGCAATCTCTCAGAAAAGACCCCAAAGCACATGCCAGAACATGCTCTAAGATCAACATTTGTACTGGAAGGTTGTATGGGTTATCTATTCTATCACTGTGGCACACTGTTCATGCCTATACCAGTCTTTGGAGCTGGTCTGTTACTGTGGCATTGCTGAAGGTGCAAATCTCGATCGTCCGAGAAGAGCAGGTTAACCATCTACTTCCCTTGCCTTGCCTCTCATTTCGTCTGTTATGCTGTTATGCCACTTGCTTGATAGATTCATTTGCTACGTCGTGATATTTCCGTTTCCACTGAGATCAGATAGGTTCTGGATACCGTCAGCTTCTTAGCTCCGACCTAATTTCTCTCCTATACCTCCATAACACGGAAGAAACATCGGTAATTCGGGCTACTAGAACAGTGCATCACATTCTAGGTGGAAGACATCCACCTTGAGCTTGGAGGATGCTTTCCAGGATAGGATCTTTTCTTTTCTGATAGCTAGTATTGTATCTACTTTGGATTCTTCTCCCATGGAAAAGATCCCAGACAAATCTCTCCCTTTTCCGAACCTTCCACTCAAACAATTCACTCTAGATGCAGGATATCCAATGCTATAAATTGCAGATACTATCGATCTGAACTCATCCTGGTTCAATAAGTTCCTAGGAATTCCCAACGGATATTGACCATATTCTTGCCCAAATGACGAAACCAGAGCTGCAAAGATGGCCGTCTGGATAATGGAGCCAATAAGAGATGTGCCCAGAACTTCCATGTGTTGTTCTGTTATGTTCATATGTCATGTTCATATGTTATGTTCATATGTTATGTTATGAGGAGTTTCCTCTGACCAACGGAACGGCTAGGGGTCTAAGTAGAACGAAAGGCTACCATGTAGCTGTTGATGCTATTTCCGTTCCAACAGTCGTGCATTATGAATGGGGATCTGCAGGTAAACAGACATGTGCTTGATTTGTGCCAGTTTTATATGCTCCATTTACTCGAGGCGGGGCTAAGGATAAGCGGATGGGATGGTGAGAGAGAAGCGGTTGAAGAGTGTACTCGGAGCATACCCTACCAGCACCTCATGGTTTCTGTATTGCTGCCGCTTACGCTGGGTACCTCAGTCAAGGGGCATAGGGAACAGCCGTGGCATGGACATATCAGCCAGGTTTTAAATGAGTTTGGTATCATGTATACAGTTGAACTCATCACGTCTTTTCAACACCAAGATCATCCTTCAATTTCCCAAACCCCCTCTCCAGATCCTCCCTCAAATCCTCCCAACTCTCCAATCCCACACTGACCCTCAATAACCTCCTATCCACCATCTTGTCACTCATCGCCCTCCACTCCACCAAACTCTCCACTCCCCCCAAACTAGTCGCATGCTGGAACAACTCCAAACAACTCGGCAACCTCCTCGCCATCCCCTCATCCCGCATGCACACCGCAAACACGGGCCCAAACCCCCCGCCCATCTGCCTCCTCAACCACCCCTCCTCCAAATCCTCCTTCTGCAAACTCGCATGCCTCACCCCCTCCACAACACCCCCCCACCCCCCCTCCCTAACCCTCCCATCCAACCACCCAACCAACCTCGTCGCACTCTCGCTCTGCCGCCTCACCCTCACCTCCAACGTCCTCAAACTCCTCACCCCCAACCACGCCTCCATCCCCCCCATCACACTCCCCAAATACGTCCTCTCCTCCCGCAACCCCCTCACCCACTCCTCCCTCCGGCACGCCAGCACCCCACACAGCATATCGCTATGCCCGCCCAAATACTTCGTCCCCGAATGCATCACCACGTCCGCCCCGAGCCCCAACGGCTCCTGCAACCCAGGCGGCCCAAACGTGCTATCCACCACCAGCCACGCCCCGCGCGCGTGCGCCTTGGCCGCATACGCCGCGATGTCCCGCGCCTCGCCCGTCGGGTTCTCCGGCGTCTCGACGTGCACCACGTCCCCGGCCTGCAGCGCGCCGGGGGCGCAGTCGAGCGGCAGCAGTTGCAGGCCGGAGACTTTGGTCATGAGGCCCAGGACGCCGTGGGAGCCGTGGTAGCCGGCGCCGATGGCGACGCGGCGCGGGTTGAGGAAGACGTAGAGGGCGTGCAGCGCGGCGAGGCCGGAGGAGTAGGTTATGGCCGGGGCGTGCAGGAGCGGGGTTAGGAGGGTTTCGAGGCGGGTGGTGGTGGGGGCGGTTTCGCGGGAGTAGACGTGGGCGTCGAGGGTGTCGAGCTGGTGGGGGAGGGAGAGGTTAGTGGGGTTGTATGGGGTGGGGTGGGGTGGGGTTGGTGGGTAGAATATGTGGGAGGGGAGTCAGAGGCTTTGAGCGCTTACGTCGAGTTCGTTGGCAGGGACGAGGTCGGAGGGGTTAGAGGCATAGCGGAAGGTGGTGGAGACGTGGAGGGGAGGAGCTACGTCAGAGGTGCGGTTGAGGTGGTCGTCGGCGTGGATGGCTTGGGTCGCAGGGGCTAATGACCGTGTGGGGAGTGAGATGTGGTGGTCTTCGGTGCCGTTGGTCGCAACACTTGCGGATTGAGACATGCTTGTCGAATTTGGAGGTTCAATGGTCACAAGTGCATTTTAGAATTCAAAGTGGTTATGGGAAAATAAGACTGCTTCGGTGTAAGATCCACCGAATCCACCGAGATGATATAGCGCGAGCTGTGGGTGCGCTGTGCGTGAGCTCAAGTCTATTGGAACACCGATCCTAGTACTGAAGAAATAGAAGAAGCATGCTTGAGATTTCAAGACTTTGGTATCCGCGGGTTGTAAGCAATGTAGAGCAAGTAGAGCGAGCTACCGTCGCGAGATCCTCCTCACCAAAACGCCATTCACGTCCCTCGTACGCCTGGCAAAACTTATGCCTATCTTTCCCTCCTTAAGGATCCCAACCTTGAGAACTTTGTGGTGGCTGCTGGCAAAGCTCTACTGAATTCATCTCTTTCTATACCCAGTCAGTATGAGTTCTGATCCTTGTCCAAAATTTACATACCAGCTTCAGTATCAAATTCAATCGTAACATCGTCGTGTTCCCCAGGAAATTCAGGCGTGTCAAGGCTCACGAACTCCTTGCTCGAATCATCTTCGCCTTTGGGTAGCGCAAACTTAGCATCTGCAATTCGCAGATAAAAAGTACCTGAGCGGCTAAAAGTCTCGAAGACATCTGTGCTCTTAAGAATAAAATTCATGCAGGAGCCATGGGCGAAGTCTTTGAAGAATGCGACAATTTGGACTGTTTTGTCCCGCTTGACAATCTGCAAGCGTGTCAGGCTGGCCTCCCAGCGTTTGAATATCGGTACGACCATGCGTCTTCGTGAGACACCGAAGTTTTTGGCGAGCCTGAACGAGCATCAGTATCGGCCATGTAAGAAGAAATTGATACTGACCCATCAAAAATTACCGAAAATCCCGTGACGGAGACTTGAAAAGTGTGTAGATCTAAGTAAGTATTAATCACACGCCCACTGAAAATAAGAAGTTTCTCGCTTCATCAGCTTACCTATTAAAGATTGGAAATCATAGACTCGAATTGTGGTCGATGTACGAAGTCTTTGAAGATCGTGAGTCAATGCATCGGCTCTACCCCTTGGCAGAAGATTGTCTGCAAAGGAGCAAGTGAGATTCTCTTGTGGAGGTCTCAACATCTTGAATTGGTTTCGGTTGTCAACATTAAGGCCTATCTGGATTTCTCCGGGACCTACAGATTGTCAGTCTCGGATTCTTCATGAACGCCGTTCGATATATATCTACCTAGATTGATGCGGTCAATGATAGTTCCCATATCGCTATCTGCCCAAATCCGGAGGCTTTCGGAGCGTAATGTATGACGCACGCCGTGATCTTCATCCTCATGGGTTTTGCCCATAACTCGTAGTTGATGCCACCGAAAATCAGCCAAGAAACTTCCCTTGAAGTGAGACGATGCCTCCTCGGCTAGCTTCGGTGAAATCAATAAACCCTTCAAAGGCATGCAAGCGCTGCAGCATTCCTCGTTTGTCATTGATGTGCCGTCCAGTAGAGCGTGGAATAGTCTGCGTTCCGAGGACTCGTGAAAAGTTATGACCATTGACGAGTCAGGGCCTGATTCGAGCAATTTGAGTAACATGGCAGGCGCATCATCCTCGCCACGAAGATAAGTAAAAAGAATGGGTGTCTGCTTCCCAAAGTCACAGACCATACTAGACAGCGTCTTAACTGTTGAGGGAGTGATGACCACCAAGCGGTGGCCATCGTGCACTCTTCTCTTACCAGTGCCTTCTATGAAGACAACGGTTTTCTCGAAAATACGTAACTTGCAAGCCTTGATAGGCTCAGCTGGAAATATTTGGGGAGCTTTCGGACTGAAAAATTGGAAACACTTGACACTTGTTTCAAACACGAATTTCTCTGTTTCGCCGCATTGAAACCCTTTCAGAACTTTCTGGGTATAGTTGCGTATACCCCACAAAGACTTGAAGTCCTTTTCGGAGAAGTGTACGTCTACTGTGAAGCGGTCTGTTAGAGTAATTTGCATGGTGTACATCTTGATATTCCAATGTACATCTCCCCAGGTCACGCCAGCTTCTCTACTGTTCTGAACCACAATGTTGACTTGTCCGTCCTGGCTTGCCGTGGTGAAATCCAAGTCCCAGCTGGATCGGCCCCGAAGTATCGTTAAAAGACAGGGAAGACGGAGTTCGGCTTGCCCGTCAATTAGAGATGTTTCCACGAACATGCTGCCATAATTGAAATAGTGTTTCGTGTCTCCAACAGTAATTGGGGGATGACTTTCCACATCATCAGGCGTAGCGCTGACTAACGATCTCGGGCTCCTCCCGGAAAGGAGACTTCGAGTAGTGGCTGATAGGATTGCATATTGAATCCAGACACGGGAGACCAGTCTATGTATCTCAAAATCATCTGGCGGTAGCTTGTTGTTTCTCTTCATGGACATCGCCAAAGCGCGCATATTTGCAGTGATTCCAAGATGCACCTCTATTACCTCCGCTAATCTGGTGTTTCCGAAGCTCCCCACGATAGCAACTAAGGAGCTCATACTAGCATCTCCATACTTTCTCAGCTCAGAATGACCGGGAGTTATTTCTTTTGAGATCCACCACGCTTTTGCTAGGTCCAGGTACGCTTGCTTCAATTCTGGAGAAAGGACCATATCACCACCGCCGTGAGAACCATCGCCGCTTCGAGGTCTGCTACGAACTGCACTTTCAAGCTCCTGCCGACCTTTCAAGAACCACCAAGCACAGATTCTGGTCCATTGTGTAAATGAAGCTTCTATGAGGGAACCGGAAGCAGTCGTGCCAAGCCGAAAAACTTCATTGAAGCGCTGCACGCGTGCACCAAAGTCCTCTATGGCGTCATCTCCCATGGTTCTCGCGATCCTTTTCAAGTACGGTCGAGCTTCCGAGGCCGGCATAGGCGAATCTTCGGCTTGTGGGTGATACTGGCGCTGGGTAATTGCGCTGCCAATTTGTGGTAAAGTCGTTTCGACTTGCCTCGAAGATGGGAAGGGGTAACTTGAGGGCGTGAGCTTTTGTGCAGGCCGTGGTGAGGGAATGGGAGTCAACGAATTCCCCAAGGGAAGGGCAGGCTCTAGAGATGAAAGATGCAACAAAGAAGTGTCATCCTGCCTCCTGGTATCTGCGTTGTCATACGAGGGAGTGGTTCCCTGTTGAGACGGAGGTGCTTCGACCTCTACACGAAACCCCTTCCGGACAGCTGGAGTCGTGGGATTCTCTGACCTTGAAGTATATTCTCCTGCGTCTTGAGCATCTGGCAGGCGTTCCTGGGGGACGTCAGCCCTAGTAGCCCCCGAGGAATTGGGAATGCCCTCCCCAGTTCCCGAGTCTCCAGTCTGAAGAGCTTCATTATCTCTGGCATTTTCGACTCTAGTCGGCTTTCTGCGTAACGACACCAACTCCGGAGCTTGTGTTACACTGGGCACTGCTGGAGCTACAGTACCCGGAAAGTGGTCCTTCCTCAGAAGTGGCGGGACGCTCTTTGCAGCTTGCTCTACTGGTTGATCGTGTGAATGCGGCTTTGGCTTGGATGACTTTCGGGATCTTGAGATTGCTAAGGACGGCAATTCTGCCTCATCCCCACCTTCACCAATGATTTCTGGAGCTGCAGATTCAAAAGTTACATGAGCATTTTTATTCCTAGGGAGTTTTCGCCTTGGATAGAGCGGCATTTCTGCACTCAAGTTGGATACTTGTGCTGCAGATGGCCATCTTGATGAAGTAGACGTTTCTATACGGGGCAGTAGCGTAGCATGCTGCTGCTGCTGTCCTGCACTAGTATTCTCGCTGGGAGAATGGAGGAAATCGGCCACACTGTCATCGAAATTTCCTTGTTGCCGCAAGTATTTACCCTCCTTCTCTTCGCTTGAAAACAGTTTACCCCTCCATTTGTGCTTGCCCCAGAGCTTATGGTCGTTGCGAGCCTGTTCCATAGCAGAATCGCCTTCTGACATAGCTGGGTCTCCTTCATAAGAAGATAGGTTGCTAAGCGTAACTGGTGATGTTCACATTTGAGAGCGGTCATGATGTGTGGCTTAGCTCATGAACGAACCCCCGAGTGAATTCCAACTCCAACCTTTATCCCCAGACTACAGTACATCCAGACCTTATGGTCTGGTAGGGCATGCCGACCCAGGGATGTCTCACTACCTTAGCTCCATCGGTCTGCGGCGCGCGGTTCCCAGAGCTGACACCTTAGCGTTGTTACTCCGTGTCCCCTAGGTAATCCTGCCTCCAAATCCTTCAATGCTGCATGTGTCATGGGAGAAACCTCCTCTGACCAAGACCACCGAGACCGAGATGGATATCCATGATCACCCGATCTCCTCTCCAACTTCGCAATTGATTCGAAATACTATTCGCAAATTCAGGCGGTTGTCAAAAGGTTCTCCAGCATGTAGCCCCAGTGGCTTCCGCATTGTGCTAATTTCTACCAGGCGGATCACCAAGACAGAAAATCATTATTCTAGTTGGTTGGGCGGCTTGTCTGTACGTGGTCTTTAGGACGACGTCGTATCTCTACTCACTCACTCCACTGGGGTCTACAAATTACCTTACCTGTGACTCTTCCCGATATCAGCTCTCCCACTCGGTCCCTGTCTCTAAGCCAGCGGACTCAAGAGTAATATCGCAGACATGGAAGTCTCTACAGGACAATTTCGACGCACACCCTCCGCAGCCGCTAACACTCACACAAAAATCCTTCGAAAATTCAAAAGACTTCCCCTCTATTGAAGCCATTAAAAACTACACAATTATATCACAAGAAGACGCCGAAGCATCACGAGACAGTCATGTAGAGATACTCAGGAGTATTCCACCCTACCCCAGGAACGTCTTCTCCGGCCGTGGGATAGTCATGTTGGCAGGTGGTCGATATTCATCCTTTGCTACAACTGGATTAGGTATGCTCCGTGAGATCGGTAGCAAGCTGCCAATCGAGGTCTGGGTAAAGGACCATACGGAAGAAAAAGAAGGATGGTGCGACGAGATAAAGAAGGAAGGCATGGCCTGTCGACGCATAAGTGACTACATGGATGTCTCGTCAAACAAACATGGCTATCAACTGAAGATAAGCTCTATTCTGTTCTCGTCTTTCGAAGAGGTCCTCTTCTTAGATGCGGACAATGTGCCAGTGAGGAATCCGGACGGCATATTCGAAGCAAAGTCTTATACAGACACCGGTGTAGTCCTTTGGCAGGATTATTGGAAACATAGTGGGAGCCCATGGCTACCCTACGTTGTTGGTATAAGCGTTGGTGCATCAGAAGCCCTAAGAGATGATGATACTGTGGAATCTGGACAACTGGTATGGAACAAGAAGAGGCATTGGAAGGTATGAAGTTTTTCGTAGATTCTTCCCAATCATGGTTCCAATTGATAATGTTGGTCTTCTAGGCTCTCTGCCTGGCGACTTATTATAATTACTATGGACCGCAACACTATTACACCATGATATCCCAGGGCTGGGCGGGCTGGGGTGACAAGGACACATTTCCAGTTGCTCTTCAGGCGCTTCACGAAGACTTCTATTTGGTTCCCCATAAGCTGAAGACCATGTTTGTCGACTTTGCCGACGGAACCTTTCGGGGCATTGGAATGCTCCAAGCCGATCCTACAAATCGAACAGGGTACGAGCCCATGTTTCTGCACTCCAATGTTATCAAGTGGGGCATTCGTGACTTCTTATGCGTTAAATGTACTCCTCATCCAGGGGATAAAGCCGAACTCAGCGCTTTGGAAAACCAGGATTCATCCATCAACGCCCACTTGAAAGAGCATCGCCGCATTTTCAAAACAGAGGATATGAAGGAACTAGGCATTGACCCGGAGCCCTTAATGTGGAAAAGCATGGAGCATACGGCATGCCGAAGCGTATGGAAAGAAGAGGATCTTTGCGCGAGAACGAGAGAGCACATGACCAAAACGTTCGGATACAAGTTTCAAACCGGTCGGATTGCTAGCATACTTGGCTTCCGGGAGTCGGTGTGCATTATGGATCCATGATTGCCAGTGTCCCTGGCGTTTCTCGGCTTCGCAACTTCAGTGTCCTGTTTGCTGACGCAGACCTGTGAGTCCTGAATTAATTGGTGTCTGAAGATTCCTTTTGAACCCTGTATATCTAGATTCTACCAGGGGAGGCTACTCATGTCTCATTTGCCGGGTAAGCGTGGGCGTCAAAGGAGTAAAAAACAGAACGGTCTCTTCATCTCTATATCCTGGGGGTGTCTGCAAGATCTTGTATCGGATTATGTGCAGTGTTTTACACAGCATTGGGTGTTGGAATAGTAGGACACGTAGAGGGTCTGGCGCACATGCCCCAAAGACGGTCCTTCGTTATCGTGGTATGACTGCTTTTCGCTCCATCTACTCGTTTGGTGACCCACAGGTACTTGAGATCAATCCCTAGGTAGGTACATCAGAAAAAGTAATCGGGTATATTCCGGAGAGCACTTGGCTGGTGGGAATGCTGGCAGCGAGGTTCCGAGAAGCCTACTGTGTACTGTATATACTTAGAAAGTCGCCTGCACTGTGACGTGCTCAATCGATATTGAATTTGCTTCCAGAAAGAATGTGCACTAGCAGCAAATTCGATCAGCGATTATGACCAGAAGAAGTGGAAATCCTTGGTTAAACAGCTCCGTGTAGAAATCAATATGAAACAATGGTGATCTTGCACGTGATGATCGGCATTACGTTAGGGTTGTGACGATGAATCTATCAATAGCCGTTGGGCTAGGAAATGCGACAGCAGTCTCATCGGGTGAGGGAAACCCAATCTCATCCTTCTAAAACCTGATCCTCATATCAGCTTCATGTAACTCCTACTACACTCACGCTCTTCCCTACCTACAGATTATTCCAAACTGCCATCTACGGGCGCGGAGCAGAAAGTACGAGGGTACTGTCTTGATAAAGGCGTTCGGCATATTTTACTCGCAAACAAGCATCTGCTCCGCCACAGCGGAAACACAACCAACGGTTACAAACCATTGATAGGGCGATCCCACGAATACCGGCTCCTAGACGGTCGCATCCTACACGTTTCAGCCTCATCGAACAGGCCTTGGAAGCACAGTTTTCTCTGTATCTAGCTTACGGCTACCAAAGCGAGCTTAGAAGGACGAGCTCCCCTCCCAGCAGGGCCACCTCTTCGCTCCCGGCTCTCTCCTGCCCACCCTCGACTTGGGAACCTGGGATCCGGACTTCACGACATCTTGCTGGGGACAAAACAAAACCGGACGCCATATCCGCAGCATCGATGCCAATGGACGGGTGAGGGTCATGGACATTCAGACTTGGGGGGGCGATGACCTCTTCGGCTCGGCGGCAGAAGGCAAGGCATATGGATCGGGTTTCAAGTTCTTGACTGGGAAAGGGGATCCTATGACGATGCTAGAATTCGAACGAGTACGAAAATCCAGTAAAGGTTCTCCAACCGATGCTCCTCCGACCCCGGTATGGTCTTGGTTGACATTACGCTGGCGGAAGGGAGCAATGGCTGTGGTCACGCTCGTACAAGCTATGCTATTGATGAGCTTGGTGTACCTTCAACCCGTTGGTGCGGCCTTTATCAACTTCGAAAACTGCCTTAGCCCCAACATCATCAATTCAAACCCGCTTCAGCTACAATTCAGGCCACTATTCGTATATGTGGCATTCAACTCTACTGCGGCGAGTCACAACATTAACGTCACGGTATATGGGAACGTTGCTGGAATTGCTACCCAGCAGCCATATCCTTCCCCGAATGATCCGCAGTGGGCCAATCCAAACGACACGGTAGGAAAAATACCGGATGTGGACAAAGCCAACAACAAGTTCTCTACCCTCACTGCAACGTTCAATGTACTCGATTATACGCCGTACGATGCCCCGGCTACTCAATTCTGCAATACCACAGTACACGGGCAGTGTCCGTTAAGCCCTGCCTTTACGGCCAATCTGTAAGTGATACCCGCTTTACGTTCCTCCTTTAATAAGGAGAAGCACTAACTCTTTTGCGTTAACCTAAAGGAGCGACCCAGCACAGCTACCTGCCTTCTCCGTCGCTCATGATCTCTACTCGAGTTATGCATTCACGACGATTAGTGCCACTCTGAGGGTAAAGTCCGGCGATGCCAATGCTGATCCGCTAGCTTGCATTCAGGCCAGCATTACTCCGGGCCTTGGAACTACGCTCAGTAACATGCTCAGATACCTACCACTTGTTGTCTTGATACTAGTTGCTATTGCTACAGCTTTCGCTGCTGTCTTCAGTCCCTGGGGCTCGGTTGATATCTTTCGCTGGACTAGTAATTATGGTCGGGATGCTGATCTATTGAGACTTGTTACCCCTGGGTTTGGCGATTGTCTGCAATACATCCAATTCATCGTTCTGGCTGGATCTCTGAGTCTCAATTATCCAGGCTTCTACCAGCCTGTTGTTAGCCAAGTCAGCTGGTCTTCGCTCATGTTCAACGAAAGTTTCGTTAGTCACGGAAATGGCTCTCGGAGTTTGAATGATGGGATCTACGCGGTCAATGGGACCTACGGTCTCAACCGAATGAGCCAGTTGGTGGGGATGACGGCGGACAACGACATCTGGGCCGGCATGGTGATATGGTTACTGATCATCCTTGCTGCTGTGGTCGTGCTCGTACAGATTGGGTTCGTCTTTCGATGGGCCTACCGCTTGATATCTAATATCCAAGAGGAGGATCTTCGAGCTAAGAATATGCCATTCACCGTCGGAAACGCTATCAGAGTTGTCTTCAACTACTTCCTCCTACCCGTTGTGGCGCTTTCGATGTACCAACTAGTGGTAGCTGGCCGCTCGCCACAAGCTACTGTAGCGCTCGCATCAGTGCTAATCGTGGCTTTAGTCGGGTTTGCAGGATACCTGCTTTGGCTCGTTGCATCCACTCGCCCTCGATCGTATCTATTCGATGACCTGCCGACTGTGCTGTTGTACGGACCTCTGTACAACACATACTCCGACAACGCTGCCACTTTTGCCTTGGTACCTGTAATGCTGACATTTCTTCGAGGAATTGCGATAGGCGCCGTTCAACCATCCGGCATCGCTCAGTTGGTATTGTTGGCCATTTGTGAGGTCATTCTAATCCTGACGCTTAATGCTTTTCGGCCATTTTCCTCTCCGACATCAATGAACGCTTTCCACACTTTCTTCGCTGCTGTCAGACTCCTGACTATCCTTCTAAGCGTGGCATTCGTGCCTTCCCTCGCGGTAGGTGATGCACCAAAAGGATGGATCGGATATGTCATCCTTCTCATGCATGCCATTGTTCTTGTTTTTGGTTTTTTCCTCAATGCTTGTCAAACCCTCATTGAAGTGATCGCCAGACTAGCCGGTGCAGGAGGCGAAGATGGGGTTGGAGGTGGCGTTGCCAGAGGAGGACTAGTAAAGGCTTTCGGAATGCGGCAGCTTTCGCGAAGAAATCCTCGACGTAGAGGCCAAGCTCGACAAAGTATAGCCTCTGATGCAGCCATGCTAGGCCCGGACGGTGACCGAAAGTCGGTACAGCTCAATGGTGGAAGATCTCGAAGTATGTCGGGGAGCTCTGCAATTTTGCTGAATAGACAAGGTTATGGCGAAAACAGGACAAGTGTAGGGCTTGACTCAGTCAGTGCAACGGGTGGCGGCAACAATCGTGCCGAAAGTGGAAGTGCCCCATACACGCCCACTTCTGGAGGAGCGAGTGCGTTTTCATACCTTCCGGGTGCAAGCCAAACAGGAGGCCACACGGGATCTTCTAGTGGAGGTATTGTTAACCTGAAAAATGCGGAAGCTTCAGACCCATACTATCGGCCACCAAGGGCTAGACGATTGACAGCAGATGCATTCTCACCTGGTGCACGCAGTCGCGGTTCATGGGCCAGCGCCGACTGGGCAAACAGACGGTGGAGTCAGCACAGCCCTGAGCAAGAAGGGTCACCAAATATGATGGAAGGTCCATCGGTGTCTGGACGTGGAACGCCTCTTCCAGCTCATCTTGGTACGACGCGCGATCGCTCAGACTCGAACCCTGACGATCCACGGCTGTCCAAAACCGACTACGCAACTCGAGAAGTTGATTTTTATTATGGCGTTCGGGGCCCTGCACTGTCTAATTTACCCACACGTAGACTGAAAACTGGCCCTGCCGACCCTACAGGGCCTGTTTCTTCTGCTACTGGGTGGATCAAGAGCTTGTTCGGCGGCAAGACGAAGGACACGGGCAAAGGGTTCGAAGTTGTAAGAAGTTCAAGAGCTCCTCCAGTCGGACGCCGAACGCCGTCAGGCGCTATAATTCTTGGGAATGAGCCTCGCTATTCTGACGAGCCAGGAGATGTGGCTCCTGAGAGAAGTCGTGAGCTTGCCCTTAGTGATGAAGGCGATGCAATAGGCGGAGGTACTCGGCATTTGCCGGACGAAGAGCTGTCTAGTCATCTGGGTAGTGAAGAAGGTGATGAGGATAGGTCTCTGTCAGAAGCAGAGTGGGATTCCGCGAATCGAGCGAGCCAGCTGTCCCAATTTCCTCCCTCGTTACCAACCATTGAAACTGGGGGAGGCATTGAGCTGCCAAGCCGCATAGCGTCTAGAGCAAGCTCCAAACCGACTCGCGACAATACTCACAATAGTAGAAGGCCTCCAACGCTCCCGAGGAAGAGTTCCAGACGACATTCACCGTACGGAGAGTCGGACCTTGAAGCCATAAGGCTTTCTACAATAGCTGGCTCCCCTCCTGTAACTCCTCAGCGTTCGGGCAGACTTTACGATCCTGACACGCCATCCAACCAACGTTTGCAACCAGACAGCACATTGCAACGGTTGCCGTTCGAGTCTCAGCTTTCTCCGTTGGCACAGGATCGATTATCTACCAATGCAGAGAGTGCTACTTCCAGTATCTTGACACAACCCAGCGATGAAAACATGAATCAAGCGGCCCGTCACGGCAGACATTCATCGTCAGTGCTTGGGTCGTTGGCTCCCGATCTCCGGTCAGATCGACCTTCAAGCATGGGTTACGTGCAGCAACATCGCGCGAGTGACAACATCCATAGAGCCAGTCCTGACGATTCGCCACAATTTCTAGGGTCTAGTGCAGAGCTTGTAGATGATCGAGCTCATCGAAACCCAGACACACGACGTTTCCCTCGAATATAATCACACTTACCTGTCTCTCATACTAGTTTTCTTCACGCATTCCACATACATCGCTCGGAAACGAATTCCTTAGGGTCACGGAAAAGGTCTGTTGGCGTTTGGTCAATGGCGGTTGACATTTGAGGAATGTACTTATCCTGCGTAGCGTTTTTGCATGCAGACGGGATTTCGAAAGGCGTTGCATCTCAAATGCAGAAAGCCTGCTGGGAAAATATTAAGTCAGGTGAAGCTGTTAATCCAATAATCTACTATACTGTACATATACTATCCTCTGCTAAAGTGCTAAGAGTGGCAGGGAGGGCGAGAGAGCACAGATGGACTCACTCCAACATCAAAATAAGACGGTGCTATACCTTTATTCCTATCTCTACTTTGTGATTACATGGCAAGCAATAATAATGGGACTGCTTGTTCAATCATCATGTCGCATGCCACCATCGAAGTCGTAAGATACTAATCGAAACAAAAATTCATTGAACACATATCACCCTAATTAGATAAGAGGATGTACCTAGATAGACTGTTTAGCTGTGTACATAGCAAATTTCTCTCATGCACAAGATCTTTAACGAATTCGACTTGAGGTATCTATCTCGGAGAAGGTTTGACCAATAGCAACGTGCGAGACCGACCACCACATCCTTCGATCGACAACACATCTTCCCTCTATCACTCATGACCGTTGGATATATTGTTGCTCACTTGTCCTTAGCCTTGCTGATTTGACACTATGTTGCATCGAAGCAGTATCTATATTTCTACATAGTAGGCACACGACTATATATCATTGTGAACTGCTAGCGGCTAACGCTCGCTTGTCTCAGAGATATCCAAGAATCAAGATCGACCTAGTTCCGTACAACCTGTGCTTCGGACTTGGGCTTGAGAGACGAGCGTTGCATGACGAGTATCGTCACGAAGACACCCTGGAGGACCATCGGCGCCATCTGGGGCATTGCCGCCAACACCCATCTCTCGACCGTCCTCACAAGCGCCCAAAGCTGGCATTGGGAACTTTGATGGATCCACCTCCACGAGATTCAAGAACATCCTTTCCACACGCTAGCAATCTTATAACCCATCCTCCTCGGACAAGTTCTCACGGTGGTGCAGGCGAGGGCAATAGTAGGAGCGGTAGCAGGATCGGGGAGGCTTTGAGAAGATTGCATAGCGATGGAGAAGTATCTGCAAATAGCCCGGGGTTGCATGGTGGAATGGGGCCTGAAGGAATGCCTGTAGATGGAGAGACCTGGACGGACTTTTTCAGGCACTCACCGGCTGTTGGACAACTTACACCAGAGCAAATTCGAATCGCAAAAGGGAGGGCTGCCCTAATAGCAGCAGATAGAAAACGAAGACTGTCAGAGCAGCAAGAAGATCATTCGCGCAGGAGATCGGCCAGTAACATATCCATCGGACAAACTGCGAATCACAGGATGAGGCAAAGCTTACCGCACGCAACACATGAGGATCCTTTAATTACCAGTTCATTAGGTGCAGAAATTCAACCTGGGCAAAGAATTACGGAGAGACCCCTCCCTCGAAGGCCAAGCTTTGGATCGTCACGAGATCGCAGAAGTCAAGAGAACATACTCCCACGATGGCAGCCAGATAATGAGGTATCAGCCTGCCCGATTTGTGGTACTCAATTCGGCTTGTTGTACCGAAGGCATCATTGCAGAAAATGTGGGAGGGTAGTATGTGCTAGTTGCTCTCCACATCGAATCACCATCCCGCGTCAATTTATCGTGCGTTCGCCCCAAGAAGCGGCTGCGATGCAGCGTGCTCGAACAGCGAGGGGCACTGAGGTTGTTGATCTCACTGGTGATAGCGAGAATAATGCGTCACCGTCACATCATGCTCACGGGAATGGAAGACTTCAAAGTCAAGACTACCGCATCGACCCTGCCCTTGGCGGTGGCCAAGAGGTCAGGCTATGTAACCCATGCGTACCCGATCCCAATCCACTGCCCCATCTTGCATATCCATCCCCCAATCGATATGGACTAGATCCATTTGCTAGGTCAGGAGAGACACCAAATCGCCCTTCGCCGGGGAACTTCTCAGCGTCAGTTGAGCAAGGACCGCCATTGGCGAGGAGAACTTCTTCGGACCGCCTTGACCGTCGTGTGACGGATGTTCCTACATCGAGCAACAACTCAGGACAGCAGCCCGGAGGGTCTTCCTTCTTTTCAGGTCCTGCGATTGATCGCCGGCATAGTCACGCCTCCCGGCCTCCAGGAAGAGCGCCGCAACCACCTCCGAATTATCAATCAATTTTCGGCTCTGCGCCAGAACCACCGCTTGATGATGTACGTCTACATTCTTGTCATACTTCGAAAAAAATGCTAATTGTCGACAGAACTATCTTCAGTCACTACTCCAACGACATGGGCCGCCACATCCTCGCCACCGTCATCACATTTCCACCGTAGATGTTCCTGCGCATCCTCGTTATCGCCCGATGCTCGATGTCGAAACCCCACCGCCCCCTCGAGCGGCGCCTCGACCAGTGCTTCGTGAAGAAGACGAATGCCCAATCTGCCATTCCGCTCTTCCCCCGAAAGGCCCCAATGGGTCTGAAACAGCTCGTGAAGCCCATGTCACAGAGTGCATCGGGTCGCACTTCTCAAGCTCGACCCCTAGGGACTCCCACCCGTCTCCAGCAACAGCTACCGCAGCGTCGGTAGCAGCTAGTGCGGCTACACCTTCGCAGGCTGGCGTCAGTTCTATCCCTAGGTCGGGGGGTATTCAAGGTATGCCACCGCCGGCATCGATGCCACGACGGCGCACTACAGGAATGGTGGTATACCACGCAAGTGAAAAGGACTGTATAGGAGAGGGTGGGGACGGACCACAGGAATGCGTGATTTGTTTTGAAGAGTTCGCGGTTGGGGATGAGATGGGAAGGTTGGAGTGTCTGTGTAAATTCCACAAGGTAAGAGAACCGCGAATTCTCCCCGGACTTCTATCTACACACTTGCTAATTCAAGGTTTACAGGCATGCATACGCCGATGGTGGGATACGAAAGGCGTCGGGGCATGTCCGGTGCACCAAGGTGGGCTGTGAATAACGCTACGTTCTGTTCAAAGATGCTTTGGATTTATGTTGCTTCTGACGTTTTACTGAAATATTGAGCGATCAGGCATACCTTGGCGGTTGGATGTCCACTTTTGGATAATTGCATTTGATGGGAGACGTTCCATTGTCAGTAAATTCACAACAGGCAGCTTTTGCCGAAAGTTTAAGCTTTTCCCCTCGTCATCGGATTTCCAGTACAGCGACTATTTCTATACCTACCGTACCCCTCCCTCGCACCAACATCAGGGAATTTGCCTTCCATGTCTTGGATCAATTGGGTCAGGATCCTTCCGATCCCACGATCCTCCACACTGTGGTCTCGACCACTCTCTAGAGTACTTCTGTCTGCACTAGAGTTCATCCCACCACTACTCTTTCAACAGATTCCATTGAAGAAAGCACATCTACTCCGTAACCCTTCAACATGTCACTTCATAGGGTAAACTCGATGACATCTTATGAGCATGTCCGGGGGTCATCGCCGGCGAGATCTGAGCATAGGAAGATGAGCTTCAATCCAATTGGCACTTGGATCCCCTCAGCGGCAAAAGATGAGCCAGTAGCAGCTTTCGAGGTCTCAAAGCCGAAGCGCATTTGTGAGTGGGGCGAATATATTCGCTCGATTAAGAGAATATGTTAACGACGAACGAGAGCAGTGCAAGTCTCGACCGCAGTCATCTATTGCCTCTTTGCCGCCGGCACAGTCTTTGGATACGCAGCGATAAAGCCAGTCTTGATCAAGGAGGGCGTTTACAGTGATTTTTGTACAGCGGAAGAGTCATACGATAGCGGGGGAACATGCTATGAGCAGGAATTACGGTACAATGGCCACGACTGGCGGATTAAGTACTGTTGCTTATCGATGATCAATAACAGGTTAAATTTCATGTTCACGACAGCAGCAGTAGCGACGAACGTTTGCGCACTCCCTGTAGGCACGATTCTGGACAAATATGGCCCTCGCGTTAGTGGGATCAGTGGCAGTATCTTACTTGCCATTGGTGCTTTACTCCTTGCGTTCGCCTCGCAACTACCGTTTGATGGCTACATTCCGGGCTATCTATTTCTTGCACTGGGAGGACCATTCATATTTATATCATCATTTCAACTATCGAACACGTTCCCAAATCACTCAGGTCTCATCCTCGCCCTGCTAACCGGTGCCTTTGACTCATCGAGTGCCATCTTTCTCTTCTATCGCCTGCTTTATTCAGCATCCAATGGGACCTTTACCCTTCAAAAATTCTTCTTGGTATATTTGATCGTTCCGGTATTCATACTGCTTGCGCAATTCTTCATAATGCCATCGAATTCTTACAAGACTATCGGCGAGCTTGTTAGCGGTGCTGAGGACCCATTAATGGCTGTTGATCATGCTAATCCGGATAGTTATGATTGCGAAGGGATTGATCGCCTTCGAGAAGAGCGACGTGCGCACCCCGAGAGTGTAGTATCTGAAATTACATCGCTACTTGGTAAGAAAGACAAGGACGAGCTGGACGAGCAAGAAGCGAAGAAGAAAGAGACTAGCGGTGTCTGGGGGGCTCTACATGGGCGGTCAGCATTGGACCAACTCAGGACACCGTGGTTCATCCTCATCACCACCTTTACAGTGGTTCAGATGACAAGGATTAATTACTTCGTTGCGACTATACGGACACAGTATGACTACTTACTAAAAAGTGATCTGCTGGCAGAGCATGTCAACCAGGTCTTCGATATCGCATTACCTCTTGGTGGAGTCCTCTCTGTGCCCTTCATCGGTCTTGTTCTGGATAATTCGAGTACTCCGTTTGTCCTTGCTCTATTGGTAACAATAGCTACTTGCGTTGGTGTGCTCGGGATATTGCCCTTCACATGGGCAGCATATGCTAATATCGCTATTTTCGTCCTATACCGCCCTCTATACTACACAGCCGTCTCAGACTATGCCGCAAAGGTTTTCGGCTTCCGCACCTTTGGCAAGGTCTATGGTCTGATCATCTGCCTTGCTGGCCTCCTGAATTTCTCACAGTCTGCGTTGGATGCAATGACTCATAAAGTCTTCAATGGGGACCCGGTACCTGTCAATATCGTTATGCTAGTCATAGCACTCGTAGTGGGGATAGCTCTCGTCGGATACGTTTGGCAGAAAAGCAGGTCTCTCGCCAGAGAACGTCTCGAGGAGGAAGCCGAAGAAACCACAAATACTCCTATGCCAGTTGTGCGTGAGACCGGGTAGAAAATTTCAGTCACGGCTTCAAACACATACGTTGAGATAAAGCTCACATTCATGGAAGACGATGGTTATACATTTTCCTGCACAAGACAGAAGATTTACTGGAGGGGATTTCGGCGCGGCCGTCAATCCGCACAAAATTCACTTATATAAATCATTCCGGAACCTGGCCGTCAGGGAACGCAGACCCAAAACAATCAATCTTTTGTCAAGCAACCAGTCCAACACTTCCTGGTGACTGTTTTGTTTGCGTTTTCTTCTGTGATGCTGACAGATCTCAACTACCTACTTAAAGGCAGCAAATTTGGAAAATCCTTGTGCAAGTCATTCACTTGTTGTTGTGCTAATTCACATAAAGCACAGCCTCTCTGAAATTAATATGGCGCATCTCAATCGATTCAAGGTATACAAAAACAATTCTCAACACAACCACGCCATGGAACAGCAACAAGACGTATCATCCTCCGCCAGCCCGACGAGAACTAATCCTATGTCGGCTCCTTTCACATTCCAGATGTCTGCGAATGTACCGACAAGCAATCACGAAATGCACGCTCACTATGTCCAACCTTTCTACAGCTATCAACAGTCAATCTCTGCCCATACGAGCCCAACACATACTCCTTTCTATGGCCAAACTACTATGCTACACCCGAACCAGACATACAACGAACATGCGACTAACTACTTTTGTCGCCCTACTACATCTTATCCCGAGAGTCCACCTACTCAACCCCTTAGCCCGCATCAAACTCCATTCTACAACCCAGCTGCATTCCCATTGCACCTACCAAACACGACCGAGTCAAACATGGCTAGTAGCTTTGGGATACCGCACTTCCCTCAACCCAATCATTCCAACCAGCGTAATGTCAGCCCCACCCGCCAAGATCCAGGGCCCACGACAGGCAGCCCACCTCAACGGCCTCAGTACAATCCTGCCGCGGCTCCATTCAGCAGCCCTAGCCTGGATGGCCAAAGCACGGTAACTCCCTCCAGCGACGTTCGTGTCCAAGACTCTAGCGCCGCCCTTCGTGGTATTAGTGCAATCCGGCTGGCCCGTCCACCAGGGCGAAGAATACAACACAGCCCACCGCGTCGTGCTTTCCACGAGTCTAGTAGCCCACCAAGGACTCAAGGTGACAGCCGCGAAATCCGCTTGCGCGACCGCCTCCGAGTCCTCCAACAAAGACACAAGCAAGCTTTAGCAGACTTCCGTTTTAGTGGGAAGGAAGTGGAAAAGTCCCTGACAGAGTTGGATGTTGCCTGGGGTTCGGAAGTGGCAAACCAACATCTCGACGAGCTCTACGTGATGCAGAATCAGTTGAATATTCTGAAGAAGCAGAATTGTGAATATGGGAAAGATTGGAAGGCGCTGGGCGAGGAGATCAATGAGCTGTTTGGGGATATAATGGTTCCTGGAGAATCGGAAGTAGAGTAGATGAGGTGATGAAAGGAACACTTTGAAGGGTTTGACCAGAAGGAGCTCTTGGACGATTTTAGAATAGCAGGACCGTCGAGGAATGTTGGAAAGCAAAGTGAATGCTTTCAACACTGTGCATCAACAACCAGCGAAACTCTCCGCAAATAAGAGCTTGAATTTACTAGTCCAAGAAAGCTCCTGTCATGAGAGGTAGTTGAAATGGCCCATAGTTTATATAACAGACTTGAAGTGCTCAAGTCCCCTGAATGAGGTGAGATTGCCAATGACTAAGCATCCCGCCCTATGACAACTAAAATCTCCCTCTCATCGTGGCCAAATCGGACAAGTCGGTCTGCGCTTTCCGAAAGACCGTGTTACCGGTCCCGCAATCATCTGAGGCCGTTATGGACATTGATCCAAGACTTCGTGAGCCTTCGCAAGGTGCATCACAGCCGTACTCTTCGCTGCCACCGCCGAGCTACCCGCTTAATCCGATCAGACTCCCACCTCCTCCGCACCAACAACAGCAGCAGCAACAGCAACAGCAGCATCAATCCGGATTACCTCCATGGCCCCAGGACAGAGGCCACCCGTACTATTCCTATCGGCCTGATCAGCAGCCTCACAATCTTCCCCCACCAGACATCCAGTCTCACCATGACCCTTCCTTTGGCCCCTCGCAGCAGGGTGACGGTGGATTCAGCGAGTCAAAGCGTCCACGCGCTTGCGAAGCATGTCGGGGGCTCAAGGTTCGCTGCGAGCCGGACCCTGTGAAGAGGACGTGCAGGAGATGCTCCAAGGCAGGCAGAACATGCGTCGTTACAGCGCCTAGCCGCAAAAGACAAAAGAAAACCGACAGCAGGGTTGCGGAACTAGAGAAAAAGATTGAAGCTCTTACCGCCAGCCTGCATGTGACGAGGGGTCAAGCTGCGAGCGATAGCGATGAGGATGATAGCTATGATGAGGTGGAGCAACACAGCAACGATCCAACAGGAGCAAGTGCTGGGAGGAAGCGACGTATTTCGGAGTATCAGCAAGATGTGGAGACTCCGGACCATCGTATGCCTCCGGGTAGCAACAATTATGTGGCGATGCCACCCACAATTATGCCTCCTGATAATTCGAATATACACCCGTTCCTCATGGCAGAGAAAGCGAGGCCTCCGCCGCCTCCAATGGGCTTCTCACCCGGGCCACCCTTCGTAGGTAACGAGCATGCCGATGTGGTTGATCGCAACATCCTCGATGCTGCCACTGCGTTCGATATCTTCTACCATTTCACCAAAAACATGGCGTCTCACATCCCGATTGTAGTGTTCCCTGCTGATGTAACAGCCGAGAACATTCGGAAGGATACGCCCACTCTGTTCCTCGCTATACTAAGTGTTGCATCTGGACAAGACTACCCAGGCCTCCAACGGATCCTAATCAAGGAGATTACGCGGACTCTTGCTGACCGTATCGTCTACAACGGCGAGAAGTCTTTAGAGTTTGTGCAGGCTCTACAAGTCTTGACAGTCTGGTATTGGCCAGAAGATGATAGGGATACGAAATACTATCAGCTGATACACATGGCTGCAGTCATGGCTGTTGACTTGGGGATTGGGAAGCCCTCGAAGTCCGGCAAGGATGGGTCTTTTGCGCAGAGTTACCAGCGCTTGAAGGCTCCTTTGGTGAACCATGATGCGATTGAAAGCAAGAGAGCGTGGCTGGGCTGCTACTTCTTATGTGCGAAGTAAGTAACCTTTTATTACTGGTATACCTACCTACCTATCTACCTTTCGACTTGTCCATGTGTCTAACTCGCGGTATCGCGCAATTATCACCACTTTGTGCGTGGTTGTCTGACTCGATACAGTGCATCCATGGGACTAAGAAGGCCCAATCTTGTCTTGTGGGACTCATACACAGATACATGTCTCAATGAAATTGGATATTCCAAAGATTCCCTACCGTCAGACAAAGCTCTATGCGAGTGGATAAGGCTCCAACGAATTACGGAGGATGCTGAACGACAAGTCGTTAGGGATGAGATCTCCGTCTTAGGCGTATCTGACTCCAAGGCACAGAACTGGCTAAAAGGATTCGAGCGCAAGGTTGAAGACTGGGACACACAGAAGTCAGCCCAGGTTAGTTCGTGTAAGTCATTCAAGCCGACATCCGGAAAACAGCAGGATTTGGATCTGCTATGATCACTGAAATGTCCCAATGAGGCTGACGTTTGCCACAGTACCTCTCACAATGGAACTGCACTATGTCAATCTTTACATGCATGACTTTGCTATGAATCTTCATCATGACTGTAAAGGCAAGAGTATCTCGCATGCTCAAGAAGGGGATAACGAAACACATCCCACATCGCTGACGCCAGCGCACCAGGCCGCGTTGAGAGTATGCCTAGCATCGGTCCATGGGGTTCTTAACACCTTCCTGGCCTTTAGTCCTCAGGAGGTCCGAACAATTCCCAATTCCGCATTTGCTCGAGTCGCTTATGCGAGCATTCTGTTGATCAAGATGCACCTTGCCGCGTCGTTACCGGAGTCCGAGCTGGGAAAGCTCATACCAGGTGACGAGATGAAGGTTGGAAGATACATTGCTGGCCTCATCGACCTGCTACGAGCTGGTGCCGCGAATGGGAAATCTCGCCCAGCACACAACTTCTCGTTGGTAATGGCCATGCTACAGGTTTGGTACGAGAAACAAATCAACGATCGGGCGAGTTTCTCCAATACCGTTATGAAGGGTGAGCCTGAACCAAAGCTGCAGAACGGCGAGGTCCAAAGTAATCCGACTGCACCAGCACAGCGGGAACATCATCAACCATCACACGGCCCATCCGCAACGGGCCAGACGCCGTTGCACCTGCTGAGCGAGGTTGCCATGGGTAATTCGGGCCCCAGCGGCCATCAGGTCCCCAATGGTGGCGACAGTACTTATGACTTCAGCCCTGCGCAGGCAAACTCTACGAATGCGTACAAAGCCGACATGTACCCGCCTTCGATGATAGGAGATGGGCTACGGAGGATGCATCCCGGCTTCGAGCAAGCTCTTGGGATGACGCTTTCAGGGGGGGATCTCAACGTTTTGGAGGATGACGGCTTCTTCGATCTCATGCAGAAAACGTCGAATATGTTTGAAAGCAATGAAGGGTGAGGGGATTGAACATGGTTGAGGTGGAGCGGTCATTGATTGATTGGATTTCTTGATGAGCTTTTACTAGAGGCCAAGGTCGAAGGGCTTTTATCATCAGGGGCAGGCATATGTATTGTTATTCCCAAAGCATTAGATTCCATCCATATCCGCAATCACGATGCGTTTTCTCCCTGCAATAGGTGGCAGAGTAAGGTAATCCGATACAACTGACTAAGCATCACATTGCGATCCGGGCGTCCTCCAATCCCCAATACCGCATCCACGGTTGAGACGACTATTTGGAATTGTCCCAGTGCGCTACCCGGTGCTGCTGCATGCATGATCCTACCATGCGCCGGGGGGAGAGGATCTCAATGTACGGTCCCTTTCGGATTCCAACATCTGGCTCCGGCAAAGCCGACACTATGATCCTTTCACCGGTTTCGGTGTGGTGGAGAACAATGCCCAGGATTTTCAGTTCGTGTTGCACTGATCCATATACTTCCTAGGCAGTACGACGACGGTCACCAAAGATATGATGCCTTATTCGTCTACCTTGACGCTTGATATGCATAATGCACGAAGACGCACGACCGGGAGCATGCCGCTTTCTCCTGCATAGATATCTCAATGGAAGATTTGGAAGATTTGGAAGACTTTTCTCCAATCCTGCACTTCCCTTCCAGGCCGACTTTGTTGGCTTCTCAGGCCGAGACGTTGTACAAAGCGGAGGATGAGAGAGTGATACTTTGAAGCAATACCAATCAATGGCCCAATGAGCAGTGCAATGACGCCTGCCACCTCTTTTCTGGTCCTTGGTGGGGTAACCGCGGGGTGAAGGAGATGAGGGGACTCTAGTCCATGACCGTATGCACAGTATTTCAAATACTGGGGCCATAAACAAATCCTTTTCACTTCTTTTTCAATCTCATCCCATCTCATCACATCTCATCACATCTCATATCTCCTCTATAACGTCTCTACAGGCCAACCACGCTCAGCTTCCCGCAATCAATCATTCCATCTCAACAACCATCAACCCCCACAGCAAACATGACCACCTACAACGGAAAGTGCCATTGCGGCCAAACCGAGTGGACCACCAAGGTCGATGATGCTTCTCACATTCTCTGGTAAACAGTCTACCCATCACCATGGAACTCAAAACAAAGACGAAACTAACCCTCTCCCCACAGCCATTGCGACGCCTGCAAACTCCTCAGCGGCGGCGAAAACACCCTCAACCAAATGGCCACCGAAGGCGATTTGAAAGTCACAAAGGGCTCGCTCAAAACCTACACCTACAAGGGTGACTCTGGTAACCTCGCCCTCCATCTTCCCTCTTCCCTCCCCCCAACCCCCCCCCAAACTAAACCCCTCCCCAACAGGCAAAGACGTAAACTGCTACTACTGCCCCAACTGCACCTCGCACGTCTACCACCACCAAACCGTCCTCGGCAACAAAATCATCATCCGCACCGGTCTGCTCCAGGGCAGCAAGGACTTTGGCGTGCACGCGGAGATCTTTGGCAAGGATCGGCTGAAGTGGCAGCCTGAGGTTGCGAAGACTTTCCAGGGCCCGCCGGAGTAGGGAGGCTGTGTATTATGGTTGCGGGGGCGAAGGGAGGGAGGGGATGTAAGGTTGGTGGGTTAGAACAGGAGAGTTGGTTTTCGAACTTTGTTCATGGCATCATATCTACCTCGAACAATGCAGCCATGAACTAGGTTATTCTCATTGTCTCTACATGCCTCATCCCTCCATTTCCCACCACCACACCCCTTAACCAACCACCACCCATCACCCATCACGCACCCAACTACCCCCTACCCACCACTAGCACAGCCCAGCCCATCCTCCTTCCCAAAACCCCCAAACCCTCTCCAACCCCTTTTACAGTTTCCCCCAAAACCCTCCTCACACACTCCCACAGTTGACATCGTTGACATCGTCACGCGATTCCGAAGGAAAATTCCTCACTTCAGATCAAATCTCCCCTCTCTTCTGACGGTGGTGCCGCCTCGGCTTCACCTCCCCTTTCTACCCGTCGGAAACCCAATCTCCCAAAAAAATCCCCACCCCCATTCCAACACTCCATATAAACAAACAAAAAGAACGAAAACGAAAACGAAACGAAACGAAACGAAAAACGAAAACGGACCAACCAGCTCCCCCCCCCCTTTAATGATTTGCTTCCAGCTACAATATCTCAGCCCCCTAGCCTAAGAATTTGCGAACGAGGTCTGATGTCTCAATTAGCCAGAACAGAGATCTTGCGGGTAAAGAAAGGATTTCTCGGATTTCCTCATTGCTAACTGCCCGTTTTCATTTTATCGTCTTCCTTTTTTTTCTTTCAAAACATCAAGGATCCGCCGCCCCCCCTTTCTTTTCTTTTTCTTTTTTTTCATGTGCCCGAGTGCCTCTTGTCTCGTTCTCACTGTTTTGTTCGTTCTTTTTGTTTCTTTTTTTGGGGGGGGGAGGTTCAGGGCCTTGAGGTTGGGGTGATGGATTCTTTGGCTTTTGAGTTTCGGGGGTTTTTTATGGTCTTTTGGTGGGTTTTTGGAGGGGGGGTTGAGGGGGGTTGAGCGGGTTGAGCGGGTTGAAGGTTGAGGGGGGTTAGGATAAACAAGGGAAAAGGATGATGAGGCGAGGGAGGGGACGAAGGTGGTGAGAAGTGTGAGCGGAACAAGGGTGTGTGATGAGGGAGTTTTTTTTTTCTTTTCGATTCGAGGTTCGAGAAGACGAAGCATATCTGGCGAACCTCCTCTCCCCTCTCCCCTCTTCTTTCTCTCAAGCAACACTTCTTGAACTCCATTTCCTTCCATTCCTATCACGTTGGTTTTTTTCGGCGTACTCTTCCCCCATCGCTGGGTTTTTCACTCACTGTTGCTATGAGTGGATGGTGGGGGAGGGTGGGGAAGAGAAGAGAGGGAAAGAAAAGGGGAGAGGTAGGGAGGACGCACAAGGGTGGGAGGGGAAGAATAGGGATGAGAGAAAAGGGGATGAGGAAACCTGTCGCAGTGATAAACAGTGCTTTTTTCCTTTACCTCAATTTTTCTCATCTTTCACGCAATCTCCTTCCCCTCGATCAACTCTGCATTTCACACTCTCTCGTCCCGTCCCATCCCGTCCCGTCCCGTCCTTTCCCACTATCCCTTTTTTCCCTCGAGCCTTCACGCCTTCTCTATCTCTCCTCATATCTTATCATCACGCCCATCTCTCTCATTTCCTTTCCTTTCCTTTCCTTTTTTACTCTTCCACCCCACTCCACCCACCAACCCACCAACCCACCCCACTCTCGTTCATCCTCCGCCCTTCTATCACCCACACCAGCATCAAGTCATTCCCGCTTTGACACACGATTCCAGTTATCTCTGCAGACGGCTGGAGCTCGTTAACTTCTTTTTTATATGGGTTGTATATAGTTCATTTATTTGATTTCTTTCCTCGGCTTTGGGAGGGGAGTGAGGGGGTGTGGAAGCAGAGATTTTTAGGGGGGATTGGGTATCGTATGTTTAGGTTGGTGGGTGGAGATTCGATGGATTGTGGTTGGGGCGGGGCGGATCTGTACTGTTGTATTGTTTTTGGAACAATTGATGGCTCCGAACCCGGTCCTTTCTCTTTTCAGCATCTTTCCGGCGGAGATGCGGGAGGATCGTGTTAGATTCGGTGCAGAAGTGGCAGTGAGAAGGGGGTTTTTGATTTGCATGGAATGGAGATGATAGTTGGATGGATAGGATAATCACTTGCAAGGTAAGAATTGAAGGGAGCGATATACGCTTCAAAACCCTTAGCGATAGTACTAGATACTCCGCTATCATATCCAACTCCAAACACCATCTATCAAGACCTCTAAACCCCCAAGAAGAGAGGTAATTTCCAAAGATAGGGCATGATTTGCTCTCTCCCCAACCCTTAGTAGGAAGTTTTCTCCGAGAAAGGTTCACTCGATTATTCCGTTCCTTTTACGCACAAACGCCGCTTCACGTGATGCCATCAGATAACCGCCCTGGGATTCTCCAAAACGCCAAGGTAATCAAGAAAGTACGATCATTCATCGCGAAAAGGGTCCAGGCGCGTTATAGCGGTTTCCGGGCGACGACGACGCTTCTGTGATATGGGTTTAGTTTGGGGACTTTGGAGGCATCTCTGGGGTTGGAGAGATCATTTAGAAGAAGAAGTGGAAAGAGAAGTAGGGAGGGAAAGTAAAGACGAAGGTAGCTTACGCGTCCTGATATATATGTTTGGTGCGGTCTCGTAGAGCAGTGCGCACTTTCCTATTCCAATCCTTTACGTCGTCGTAGGTCCACTGTTGGCTGTTAGCACGAGCTCCTACGAAAGAACGAATAGTAAAAAAACCAGGAGACGATTCAAGGTACGACAAGAGAAGTGGCAGCTTCACTTACATTCAAATAATTCGTACAAACTCTCATCGTCCAACCCTCCAGCCCATTCTCCCAATGATTCATGTTCCATCTTCCCAGATCCTTCAGTCTCTGATCGTTACTCCATGGCCCGATAGGCCACTTATATTTCGTCTCGACAACGTCCGCAAACCCAGCTTGTGTGATCAGGTCTTTCATGATATCTCGCGTCTGCAGTGTCTTGCCAAATGCTTTGCCGCATTCAACGGATAGTTTTCCGCATTCGTCGTACACATCTCCTGGCGTGATGGAGCCGTCGTCAGACTTCGGAACGGGGGAGATTTCGGCCTGTTCGATATAGCCGCCGGGGGCGAGATGTCTGCGGTGAATTTAGGTTAGATTTGGCATGGGATGATCTAGTAGGTACTAGGTTATACTCATAAACTTCTTTGTAAAAGGCCGGCCAGTCGGCGACGCTCCCATACATGAGACGGATGTGGATATAGTCGAAATGGTTCTTGGGGTAGACCCATTCGCTACAGCAATCATCAATCTCGAAACGTAGATTTGGAGGAGCAAAGCCAGGTTGAATGGGCGAGAGGTCAGTTGCTGAGAGAAATTGTTAGAAGCAGTAGGCGAAGAGCAAGTGGAATATCTGCAATCTAACCTATAAGGTCTGTTTGTGGGAAATGGTCCGCAAAGTCTCTAAAACGAATAAGCTCGACAATTGGAGCCGTATTTTGGGGTAGCAATACTGAGCCCATATCCCAGTCCCAGTGCCAACATCCAAGGCTCTCCTCGGGGGTTTGTGATCCAACGGCGCGAGAAACAACTTATCGTTTAGCGTCAGAAGGAACATGTGATGGCTGCAAGAAGATAGACTTGGTCAGCCGCGGCAGTTGTAGGAAAAGCAATCCGGTAGGACAAGAGACTGACGCAATGTCGTCCAAAGCCGTAGCCTGCTCGTCGTTGGGAGCCCAGTATTGACCTTCCCCTAGTCTTGTCAATATACTTGAATCGGTTATTGATCGGGGGCAGCGGGCGTACGGTAGACGTGATATCTTCTTCCATTCTCGTATCGGTACTGGGTGATCGAGGTTGCAATTGACATTCGGCTGCAGAGAGCATCTCGGTTAGTCAGATTCCAAGGAAATGGTATGAGGAGGGGCACTCACGATAGGTCGGCCAAGCTGGATCCGTCATTCTCGTACCCATCGTCCTTTGATTTGTCAGTGGCCGTTCGAGATTGGCCTACTTGGGACAACTGCCTTACGATGGGAATCCGGTCACTCCAGGAAGCCATCCATGGAGTTTTATCGGGTTGTACCGACATTCCGTGACCGAGACCAAAGGAGGTATAATTCCAAATTTCAAATAGACAGTTCCTTCGCATTGGACTCGTTGCAATGTGGGGCTTCTTGCCTCGATTCAACGATGCATCTTCTTCGCGGGAGAGTGGATCATGCTTGTTCTATCTGCAGGTAAAGAATGATTGTAGGTATACTCATACGAAGAGGAGTGTCCAGCTGGAGGAAGTGCGTTGGGAACTTGGGATGTAAGTAATAGCATGATTATGGTGCGGGTCAGGTAGGTAGGTAGGTAGGTAATAAACGGTAATTAGACTAGTCGTACGTATGTAGCACCTGAGTTTTGGATGATACTAGGTAGATACCCAGCGGGTACGGAGCACGGAATACTGGGACCGTCAATAAGAACAATGTGGGGGGTGACGATCGTGTGGGCCGAGCCTGAAGAACTGGGATCGTCTAGTTCTAATCCGTACCAAGGGGTCGTACGGGGATTACCGGGACAGCGGGCTGGGATAACGTTATCAGCCAACTTTACCACTCCTATGGGTTTCGCCATCGCCATCGCCACCGGTTGGAGATCGGTGGCTTCAATCCGTTTACACAGTACCGAGGAAGCCAATTTGATGGTTCAAAGCGAAACAGGATAGACGGCTCGAGTCACACCGCTTGTGCTTGTTCGACTACTCTCTACTCCTTGACCCACGGTCCTTTTTGCGCTCACGGGGGGAGGGGGTTGTTTCCTTGGTGTGCTGCACGATAAGCTTCGGCATGTGCAACGATAGCTTCTCGAACAGCCGTCCGAATACCGGACAGCGGACATGGGATTCAATCACAGACCTGCAGCCAACCAAACAGACACGTCGACGACACCAATCAGAGGGTTAGAAAGGGTTATACCGGTTCTGTGGCCCTTATGTCCAAGGTACCTTATGCTACATTATACATATTACATAGTCTATTACCGACGCCTCGAATTGCAGGCAAAACCCCGCTCATGCTACTCTAAGCCGACCAGAACGCCGGATCCATGCTATGTACTGTATTACCAGCTCACTGTTTCTGCTAAAGAACCCCTGCTCCACTACCGACACGCTCACCGCCTGCACTGTCGCCCCATCCAATCCTTCCACCATGTCCAACGTTTCATCCCTCAATGTCCTTCGTGGGTGCAGCTGCCAAGGCTTTGCTGCGACGCCAAAGGCATACAGTGCAGGTTGCAGAAAACGCGAAGAGGATACTGGTGGTTGTTGGTCAGCGAAATGATGTAGGCGATGTGGTGGAATTGAATTTGCTTACCACATGGCAATACTCAACCCCCATATGGCCTTCATTTCGTAGCAGGTTGACCTGCTGGCGCCGATCCAGTTGCTGTAATTTACTTTGCCCGTACTCTGATTCCAACTAGCCTTTAGTTCGGAGCCGAGTTGTTGAGCTGATTCAGCGACGCTGGCTGACCCGATGACCTGGCAATTCAAGTAGGAAAGCGGCTTGCCGACGACGATGGCGACGACAGCAAGGGCAACGAGCAACATGCTGTCCATGCCAGTGGTGATGAGGAATGGGAGGATGTTGTCAATGTACAGGATATAGGTGATTGCGCAGTAAAGCACTGCTATACAGGTCTATGGAAGACTCGTTAGTGATGAAGCAGCTTCCGGACCTGTAGTTACATACAACGGTCAACGTGCCAACAAGGACATCTGACGGTGCATTGTTGTTGGACACCATCTCCGATATAAAGTTCGCAGCCATTCCGATAATGCCGAGGAGAGATATGGCTTGGAGTATCCTGCAAAGCTTGAAAGTCGCACCAAGAGCACCATAGTCGGGTCCAGCCATATTCCGCGGTGAGGTGGTAGGGAAGAAGGGTCGAAATTGGAGCGTTGATTTCAAATTGGCTGATGGGACAAGGAAAGATTTCAAGTCAATGAAAGTCGTGGCAGGTTGATACTGACTTAGTGAGAAGCAGGCTTCTTCGTAATGATCGTTGCAAGGAAAGAAACAATGCTTCAGACAAAAGAGGAAAGACAAGACTTTGAGGAAATATCTGATGGACGGTGAATGTTATGCGGATGAGGAAAACATAGTCAGGTGCCGTCGCCTTTCTTAAGTACCACAGCACTCCCAGCCATCATGTTGTCTTAGCAATTGGCATCAGTGATGTTTCTAAGAATGTCTTGATCCAAGTTCTCGACCAGTTTCACGTTATTCTGAGTTGGGCCTGTCTTGTCCAATGGTGCTGCGAGTCTAAGTTGAGGCTCCTCGGATCATCCCGACGCCAGCGCTTAGGAGCCATTTCCAGACATCGACCCAGCGATAAATCTCAACCACTAAGAACACAAAGACCTTGCGACAAACCTTTGAAAGAAACTTTAGCTGCCACAGATCATTTCATAGTGCAGTCCTCCCAATTTGTGCGAGTCAAGTATTGCGACATGCCACGGACCGGATGGTTTCAAATGCCTCCCGAAGCTGAAAGGACGGCCTTGGTATCATGAAGGCTACCGAACAGAACATGGTCAAGTATTGTTGACAGCAGATTCAAATAGATCCCACGATGTCGACCAGGCTCACGAGACTTTGGAGGTTTGAGGACTCGTCGACAGTGAATAAGCTAATCTGGTATACGGAAACATCCTCCTAGCCTCATCCCGATTCAATGCCAAGAGAGACAGCTCTTGAGTAGCGGCCAATGCAACGACGGGATTCGATGAATGCTAAGAATCTGGTACGCCTATTATAGATGTCAATCACCCACTAGCAATAGCAAAAGCGCAAAGGGTGACTACACCTTGATAACCCAAAGAGCCCAAACACTGCTAGCCGCTACAAGTCTGCCGTTACCTTATCTTATCGCCCAGGCCTACTAGCCTGGTAAAACTCAGTTGGTAGCCGGTTATACGTAGCTGAAGAGAGCGAGATGGGAATTTCCGAGAGCTACGTCCCGTACAGCTCCCCTTCTTTCCCCTCCTTTTCAGCCTTCAAATCAGGTAATACGACACCTGGCGAATCTTCACCAAATTAGCTGATATGTCAGGCACGTCCCTAGCTAAGCCTCCACATAAAAAGGAACACAGTTCTTGCAAAATCGACTCCACTGCTCCCACCACTGCTCCCACCACTGCTCCCACCACCAATGCTTTGCTACCCAAAAACATTCCTTTCAAAGCCTAACAAATATGTTCACACCCCGCTAACGGTACCATACCACTATCCCCGCCACCTCCCGGGCGGCGGCCCTGGCTAACTTGGTCTCCTCCGTTCCTCCGGCGCTCCTGCAATGGACGACGCAGGACTCCAACCTTTGATCTTCGGATTAGGTGAGTGGGTGAATGTTTTGCGGGTTGAGCTAGGGTGGGTTGCCTGGTTTGTTAGGAGGGGGGAAGGGGGGGGTGGTGTTGTGGTTCTGGTCGTTTGTTTCGGATGGGGGGTTTTTATACACCCTTTTCCTACATGTACATCTTGAGAACAATGGTAGTATGGACGTTGTAATTTGGTTGTATCCCAGATGAAAATGGAGTTGTGATAAGCCCGTAGATACATGGGGTCTCATCTAATTTGGTTTCGTCTTGACGCCAAGTAACCAACAATCCACCAACGGAGGCGGGCGAACGTCTCTTCAGGAAGGAGCTGTCTTCGGAGGGAACTTATTGCCCTCTTGATGCTCCTCCGGCCCAAATCTTCCGGGTTCGTCATCAGCGATCAGTCTTTCTAAGGATTGCGCGCAGGGCATCGGGATACTCGCTGTTCATCAAGAATACAGTACTCATCAGAACGACTTGGAAGACGACACCTACTGGCGCGAACAAAGCGATGCACCTACTAATTGCGCTTCGCTCCCTCCCTCCCCCAAGTATCTCCGCTCCACCGTCTCCATTCATTAGCAACGATCTCGGAATCTTCATCATGCTTGAGTCGAGTCAAAAGACTTCTGCCGAGGCGCAGGCAAACCGACTTTGGCGAGATGGAAATCCAACGCTTCTGCGACGACATTTCCTAAGCGCTGAGGCCACGCACTCATCTTTCATTCGTAACACCCCGCTGGTTCATTTCGTTACTCACAATGAAACGGTTCCGGATAAAATCGAAGTACATAGGTAAGAAAAGACATTCAATAGTTCATGCTGATGGAACTGCGCGAGACAACGCCGGTGAAATCTGACGTGGGCGAGGGCAATCTGGAGAGAGATTTCGCGCAGATCAGTTTGATATGTCGTCGGTCCTATTTCCCAGCGGATGTGTTCAAGGTCTTTGGAACTCCATCTAGCTGAGCACCTCGTACACGTAAGAAGACACGGTTAGCCGAGGCCTTGGAGATGTCTCTTAAATTGCGTGGTGTTGACGGCAAGGAAAGGATCATGTGCATGGTGATCGAGAATGCTTGAAGCAAGCCACATGAGTCGAATATCCGCTCACTCGTCAGTCGCACCGGCAGTTATCGCTTCGTCGCTGGGCTTTTGCGGGGATTCGTTTGCGATTGATGTTAGCCACTTTGAGCGTCTAGGCATGCAGAGCGGAATTGATTTGGCTTCATATGCATGGATCTTCGGAACGGAGATGTTTCTTCCTATCAACGTATATATACAAAGATAAGGTCCATGTTTATATAGAAGAAGACATGTTCCGTATAAGAGAGTGCATTGTGAATGAAACAGAAAGATACATGTATTTGATAGGGAAATTTGTCCTTACGTAGTACAGCATGACCTCGCTCGGAGCTGAGGCGTTCATTCTATCTTCATCCATTCAGATATAGTGAAAGCAAGTGGAATGGTCGGATTTCCCTATGAATGTACGAATTATATGCCAAAGATGTCGAGATAAGGGTGTTCTAGACGGCGAAGGTTCCCTAAACCATCCACGAATAGTGGAAGCAAGCGGACTGGTTGCATTCTCCGCAAACTCACGAATAACGAAGTCAAGTGAGGCGAGAATGTCAGGTGCAAGAAGTACACCCAATATCGAAGAGAATGCCATGCACATGGTAGCGAATATGATAATGCTTAGCGCGCAGAAAGTTAGCTTGCCAGTTCCCCTAGGATCAAGTTCCTATCTGATGAGCCAGATACAACTATTTGAAGTCAGCAGTGGTGTCAAATTCAGCACAATGGGCAAGCACTTACTAATAGACTCATCTCCCGAAGCAAATCGAACATCGTTCACGGTCCCTTTATGCCCTGGTAACTTATACAATAGCTTAGCGCTATGCGCATCCCACACTACCGCCGTCCCATCACCGCTCCCTGACGCAATTCGTTCACCTTTGGCATCCCAACTAGCCCTTACTAGATTCTTCTCTAATCCCAGCGGTGCTCCAACATATGTCTTGATCGATCGGTCAGCCGGCGCAAATGGCCTAATGTCCCATGTTCTAGCAAGGCCATCGTGCGAATATGAGAGTAGTGCTTGCGCATCTGGTGAAACCTCGAGAGAGGTGACTGTATCTGTGTGCCCCACCATTGTATATGCCACAGCCTTTTTGCGCATGTCCCACACTTTGATATCATTATCGATACCTCCTGTGTACAATTCGTTGCCAGCTTCCGCAAGGGCGATCGAGGTGATAGGATAATCGGTCTCGGTATAGTCAACAGCGCGCTTCTGCCTTGGATCCCAAAATCCAATAGAGCCATCATCTGACCCGCTTACCAGGACTTCTTCTCCGCGTCTGCTAACATCTAGGCAATTGATAATTTCCTCGTGCCCTTCGTGCCGCCGTATTCTCAGTCCTGTTTCCAGATCCCAGCTCGCAAGAGTCATATCTGCGGAGGCTGAGAAGATCACTCGTGAATCTCGAGACCAGTGTAGGTCGAGGATTGCGCCTTTGTGCCCGGAAAGGATGCCATAGTTGTCACATGGACCGTATGTCCGCCACAGCACTGAAGAAAGAATTGTCAGAGTGGCGTACGCAGACAGAAGGGCTCTCAGATGTAATACTAATTGATCTGTCCATTGATCCACTTGCAATGTATTGGCCTGAGGCATCGAAGCGTGTAGCAAAAACTTCCCCAGAATGGCCTACACTTCGTTAGTAAAGAATGTCCCAAGATGCTGACCTCAAGTCTTACCAGTAAGTTCCATAATAGGAGCCTGTAGTCCACTCGTGCGTGGCACCTAGGCTCACCACTCCATCAGCCGGCCTTCATTGGACACACCGTTCAGCACAAGACCAATATGTTACTCTGGAAAGCTGGAAAGGTAAACTCACAGCCTGTATGAGAGCGCCATTGCCAGCATTGCCGTTCGTTACAGCTACCGCTTTATGATTTCCAAGGTCTGCATTTGATTTCTGCCTCTTGACTACAATTTGGGAAGACCCAAATGAGTTGGACGCGGGGCGCTTTCCGGCTGACATGCTGGATACCTTCCAACAAGTCTTGAGTCCTCAATCTCTAGGTATCTGGCGAAGAAGCAGTTCTAAGTCCAATCTGGCACACCATTGCGCAATGTATTCGTTGTATCAATTGAACATTTAAAGCTGTGGAGTGCCTGTAAGGCTTTCAAAACGCCAAGCCGAGACGAGAAGCGCAACCGAGCCCTGCAACCAAGGCCAAGCTCTTTCGACACTTTCTCCCTAGCTTTCTATGGCCACAAATCTTCTCCGTCTCTGGCAATTCTCGCATGTGAGGCTAGGTGGGCCGATTGGTGTATTAAACTGAATCAATATGGCGTCGACAAAGACTGCCAGGGTTGGCGAAGAGTGAGCTTCCAAAAGTACATTCTCCAGCCTCAAAGTATCCATGCTGATCTCAGCACAGAGTATGGAAGTGAGTTGAAGTTCTTCCATACTGATCTACCTAGCAACTATCTGTGGTCATTACCAACCACTCAAACCGCGCTGACCGACGTGTAGAACACGGGTGGACAAGGTCAACGCCGAGCTGGTTACATTAACCTATGGCACCATGGTCGCTCAGCTCTGCCAGGACTTTGATAGCAACTATGTGGAGGTCAACAAGCAGCTCGATAAGATGGGTTACAACATTGGTATGCGTTTAGTTGAAGACTTCTTTGCCAAGTCAGGCACACAGCGCTGTGCGAATCTAAGGGAGACAGCCGAGACGATCTCGAAAGTATGTGGAATACCTCTTTCTGCCAAATTGCAGCCAAATTTCAGACGCTGTGGACTGGAAGAGGTAGTTGTATTGGGGCTAAGTAATGAGCAGATCGGATTCAAGATCTTCCTCAACATTACCCCTACTGTTGCCAATTGGGCGAATGACAATAAACAGTTCTCATTAATTTTCGAAGAAAATCCATTGGCAGATTTTGTGGAGCTACCGGACGACGGCCGAGCGCAAGATGAACTCTGGTATTCTAATATCCTATGTGGTGTACTTAGAGGTGCTTTAGAAATGGTATGTCAGTCTCTCTTTTCTCGTGTCCTTGGTGGTGCATATTATTCTACAATCGTGGTGGAGCCTTCTCTTATGCCCTTCTTGGATATCTTAATGCGATGCCTATATCAAGGCTTGCTATACCACCGAGGATCTTCCAAAGTTCCTCTGTAAGGGACCATTTTTGACGTTTCATGGCTTTTTGCAGGTACAAATGCAAGTAGAGACACACTTTATCAGTGATGTACTTCGAGGGAACGACACCACGGAGATGAAGATAACCCTTCTAAGATACATCGATGATGAGATGCCTCCAGACGACGAGTAGTCAAGTCATAATCCCATATCAATCATAAGCCTTGCAAACGCACTTAGAAGTCTTTGGAAAGTTCGTTCCGGCATTCTTTACAACAGTCAATGCCGAGTGAAGAATCCACCTCCCATCAACGTAATATGAGAGAGAGGCGCATCTCGCGGCAGGCCTTCCTCCAGCTATCAAAAGACGGTAGTAAGTAGAACGGGAGCCCAGGTTCCACTACGACCTCTTATCTCGATCACAAAATCCATTTTGATTAACACAGAGAGTTCACGACGATCCTTCTCATCAGTGGCCAGCCATGCGACTGTGCCTTGACACCTTATGGGTGGCTGCATAAACCATACACCGTTAGTGGAAAAGTGTACCCCGCGGAGTCTGGGTATTGAGCGCGTCTTTACGTTCTCCAAGATTCCGTCTCGTACAAATGCTCAGCATGTTTCTAGCACCTAGAAAAGAACCGGGTGGCGACGAAGCAGTCCCAGACACCAGAAGGTTTGGATTTTCTTCACCAGCCTTAAAAGAAAGGACCAGCCTTGCTCAAGGCAACGGTCTGTGCCATGTGGCCTGAAACACTCAGCCGCTGTCACAGCCCTTACATCTCCATCGGATCTTGGTGAGGGCCGTCAAAAGGAGGTAAAGGGCAAAGAGTTGGCTACTAATTGATGTCACCAAATCCAGTCTGCACCGTAGCCCTAACTTCCAGTGCTGTGACCCAAGTGTTTCTCTATCAGATTCTACCCTGCCGACACATGCAGACACTCAGCACAGTATGCAACGACTGATCGTATCGTCTGTAGAGAAGCATGTAGAATTGAATATCAGATTCCTCGTCCGAGGGAGTAAAGGTAAGGTACGGCGTGACAGAGAATACGCCTAGGTATAAGCTGGGGTCTCAACCTTCGCACCCGCCGCCCGAAACACCCAAACCTTCTCTTCCCTGCCAACCCTCAAAGAACGACACAACTCGTCCAGCAGGGCAGTCAAGGACTCGGACCACTGCTACCATCTCCTGGTGCTCCCAAGCTGCGCTGAAATTCTTCTCTGCGGCGTCAAGCTGCTATTGTTTTTAAATAACGGACTGCTGGCTGTGTAGCTGAATACGGTCGCAATTGCAAGTGAAGATCTCCTTTCACCGATAATTACAACATCCCGCCGATCTCCCACCCACCACTCTAGGTGCGCAAAACCTATCCTCTTGGGCACATCACACAGTGCACACAGTGTTCAGGTCTTGCTTGCTCTAGTGCTGCTGCCACTCGTTTCGCCATTTGCGCTTTCCGTCAGTCTGGAATATTTGGGTGACTCCTGCTCTGGTGCTCCGTACCTTATATGATTCCTAAGCGCCAAACCCACGAAATCATCGACACTACGCACGCAAAGTGATATCTTCAACCAGCACCACCGGTTACCGAAAGGCTTCTTTTGCACGTCGAGTTCCAACATGAGCCACATCAATATGGCGGGCCTTAATGGCGGTGGTGGTTCACTGGGCGGTATGCCCTTGATGAACAACGGGACGAATGGCGCAACGCCTAGGGTGGGGAACGATAACGAAGAGCCGAACTACGAAGCACGGCTCCATACTTTCATCTACGACTACTTTCTGAAGAACGAACAGTGGGCTTGCGCGCGAGCTCTTTTCAATAGTGGGTTGAACATGGACCCTCCGCCAAGACAGAGTGATGGCGACGTCAATGGTGCCGCCGATGGTTCCATGCATATGGATTCAAAAGATGGATTGGACCCGAAGAGACCCAGCGATCTTCCTCTTGCTGGAAACCCGGCCGACCAGCAAGGTAATTCATTCCTCTTGGAATGGTTTGCTTTATTCTGGGATGTCTATTTTGCGCAAAAGAAGAATAGTCGGGCAACCGAACATGCCAACCTATACGTACGGCATTCTCAGGTACGTTCTGCTAGGCACAAACGCAGGAAGCACGCGCTAATTATCATCGGTGTAGGCACAGTCGAAAATGCGTCAAGAACAACAACAGGCACTTCTGCGGGGTGTACCTGGGATGATGAATCCGGCAGGCATGAACTATGAACAAGTTATGCGGATGCAGGGAGGGATGCCGATGAATGGAAAAGACTTGCAACGGCAAGCCCAACTAAACCATCGGAACACATTTATGGGACAGCCGTGAGTCAATCTTTTCATAACCAGGTCTTTGTTGATATCTAGCACGATGTGTCACTTATATCCTATAAATGAACATCTGCGACTGACGAAGCCGCATCCCAGGAATCAAGCGCAAGTGGCAGCGGCGCATTTGCAGATGGCCAAAAATCAGCAGATGATCCAACAACAGCAAATGCGAAGAGATCCATCAGACGTTGACATCAACGGTCAAAGGCCACATACACCTTCTTCGGCAGAGAATGCACCATCTCCTTCGAAGAGGCCTCGCCTTGATAACATCCCCTCGCAAATGATAGGTAATGGAAGAGGCCCATCCCAAGCGTTTCCGGGCCCGATGATGGACGCCAACCAAGCAGTCCATGCGAGTAATATGTTGATGCAAGGGGGGATCAACCCAGGTTCGCTGTCGGAGCCTCAATTTGTGGCGTTCCAGCAGCAGAACCCGGCGGTTCAGCAGAAGTCTATTCAGGTATACGCTCAAAATCTTGCAAAGACTCAACAGCGTCAGAGCATGTCTAAGCCGGGCATGCAGGGCCACGGATCTCCGATTATGCAATCAGGCCTGGAATCAGGAGGATCCGGTGTTCCAGACTTCTTTAATAACCCAGCCTTGCAGATGGGACGCGGCGTCCCCAACGGCAACCAAGCTGGCGGCAACCACGCTCTTCAGGATTATCAAATGCAACTGATGCTTCTGGAACAGCAAAATAAAAAGAGACTGTTAATGGCTCGGCAGGAGCAAGATGTAGGCCGTCCTGATGGACAGCCTGGGATGCCCGGTGCGCCTGGCTTTGCGCCAGTAATGTCGCCTTCCGGGAGTAGATCAGGACCCTCCCCAGGCCCTAATGATCAGATGCGAGGCACTCCGAAGATGGCGAAATCTGGGTTACCGGGCTCGCCGATGCCTGACGGAAGCATGCCGCAAACACGAGTCTCTCCTGCAGCGGTGAACTTCGCCAACGGCCCGGTGCCGCCCGAGATGTTTCAGCAAGTGAAGGCTATGAACGAGGCGAATGGCACCATCATGAGGCCGCCCCAGAATTCTCATCCTCATTTCAATGGTCAGCCCTTTAATCCTCAACATATGGAGGCAATGGCCCGAGTACAACAACCGGTTAGGATGCCCAACGGGACTTGGCAGCAAGGACCACCAGGACAAGCGCCGATGATGCAACAGCCGCCTCAAGCTCAGCAGCCAGCCCAGATGGGTACGCCTCAACAGCGGAACGATATGCCTCCTCCTCAAGCAGTCCCGACAGGCCCTGCGGTCAACGGTCGCCCAAATTCTCCTAACCAGCCAGCAGCACCTCCCACCCCCAACCAGACCAACAAAGCGAATCCTAACGCAAAAGGCAAAAAGGAGAGGGAAACCCGCAAGGTAGGATTGTATAAACCAATCTGCCGACGTATAGACTTATTGACATACAACCGCAGCGTCCCAAGAAGACCTCGACAACCGGTCCGGCTGCGGCGACGCCATCTTCAGAAGCAGAAAATCCTCCCCCCACTCCAACACCCTTAACACCCGTTACGCCCATGAATGCAGCCTCTTTCAACAACAACCCAAAGAACGACGCGCCGAGCAGTCAAGCAGCCAACACTATGCAAGGAGGTCTAACGTCTGCTGCACCAGCCCAAGTTGCCCCGCCACAGCAAGATGCCAATTCTATGTCGCATCTTGAGTTTCTAGATGGCACTAGGGTGAGTAACCAGCTCGGATATTTTTTTGGGATTAAACTGACCTAAAATCAAACAGAACGATCATTTCAGCATGGATTATGGTCCTCTCGATAACGGTGACGTCCTCGAGAATTTTGATTTTGATTCCTTCCTCCAGAGTACAGACGACGGCGGGTTCAATTTCGATCCGTCAACACTAGCATTCGGAAGCGGCGATGGTGTCGAGGCAGGAGCAGGAGATGTTTAGCGAATCGTCTCTCCGTCAACTGCTCCCCCTTCATATTGGCTTCCCAGCTTCCTCGTCGGTGCATCCAATCACAGCAACTACGTTACTCTGGTCGTATCTGGTCGTACCTCGCAGTGGCTGTTATCTGTCACAAGTTTTATATCTCTTTGCGATATTCACGACTTGGCCATATTTTGCTCTTTCCATCAACCCCACACCGACAAACGATGCTTAAAGTCTGCTTCCATCTAGTACAATGCTCATCCACCTCATCATCGTCACTATTGTTACCCTCAAGAGCGTTCTTTACCCCCTTGGACGCCTCGGCTGATCACAAAGAGCCGCGGAATTTCCAAGAAGAGGCGTGTGGGGGGAGGGGGTTAAGTTGGATATCACACCATATCAAAGGAGCTTTCTCAAAAGACATTCATGGCGTTTACGGCTTGCGTAATGTGTTTGACCCTATGTATCTGAATTTCCGGATTCCCATGTAGCTACGACGACCGGTGCTTTTTTGGCTTTCTTGCTTTGGTCTGGAGAAATTTTGGGCGGTTGGCTGGGGGGTTTGGGTTCCTCCGGTAAGATATTATTGAATAAGAGGATATCGAGGTTGTTGATTGAACAGGTTGTACTTTTGTTAAATAATATCCTTCTCAATCAAAATTGTTTTTGTCGATTTAGAATCATCCTTCTTGGTGACATGATTCCCGTAAAACCCAGATAGATCCCTAGACTCACTACACCCGACCCAAATCCTCACTTCCAACGCATGAGTAGATAGATACCAAAAAGGACTAGAGCAAACTACCAACGACCACTCTCATCACCAGCAGCAATCTTTCCAGAGTCGAAGTAAATTGCACAGCTTATATCGAAGGGGCGGGGGAAAGAAAGCATACTTTGGATTTGAAAATGTGGATCATGCATTCGTTATCGTCGTGATTTGGCATAGCGTCCAAAAAAATCAACTGCCCGTCTAGACCAGTAACGTTGGCGCTGAGTTCCTCTAACCCCAACCTCTTTCATCCCTAATTTTCCAATTCGCTCTCGACCCCCCCTTTTTTTTATTTTAGAAATTTATGGCCGTCCATCAGCGGGGCAGCTGTGGTAATTTCGTTAAACCTGAGAAACTTCGTCATCAACATCATCCTCCTCCCCCATCCAAGGTTCCAACTATTCAAAATTGACCAAATGCCCGGCCCCGTCTACATCTCCTCTTCCATCTCACCAACGGCAACACCCCTTCCCCTCGCAAGCTCCCGAAGCACCTCCCATAGACCCCTCGAACACTCCTCCTTCGCGTTCTTCTTGCCAAACACGTTTCTGATCTCACCGTATTGGCCCGGTAGGATGGGGTTAGCGGGGAAACAGGCGGTGCCGGAGAGGATGTTGGGGGCGGAGGGGGAAGTGGCGGTGAAGCGGTAGATTGGGGAGGGAAGGCCGAGGAGGGGGCAGAGGTCTGTGTGGGGAGAAGGGGGGTTAGTGGTGGGTGGGGTTGGGTTGAAGGTAGGAGGAGGAGAGTGTGTAGATAGCGAAGTAGGCTTCGAAACGACAGATGTTGAAAGGGGGGACGTTGAGAGGAGGAAAACAGAGCCAAAAGAAGAATCAGACTGACTATTGACCCTCTGTGCATACGTCGTCCCCTTCTTAACCTCCATCCCCTGCTCCTCGATCCGCACCGCCGTCCCGAGCTTGGCTTTCTTGTTGCGGGCTTTTGGGGTGCCATTCGGGTTTGTTAGGCCCTCGGAAATAAGGAATTGGACGGCTTCTCGAGCGGCGTTGGACCGAGCAGCCTTCTTGGTGGAGAAGGCGTTGTTTGGAGAGCCGAAGAGGGTGCTGTGCGAGGGTATCTCGACGGTGCAGGCGAAGGAGAGGCCGAGGGCATACTCTCTGTAGGCGGGGCCAAGGGTTGGGTCGAGAGCATTTTGATATTCTAAATTCAGTGGATCAGCAGGAGGATCCTGGAGGTACATGTTGCTGAAGAAGTTCACGGTAGCATCATACCGAGCAATTTCCCAACCCAATTCTCTGACGTTCCCCCACCCCCAGCCGGTGATTTGCCCTTTGCTTCGGTTCCCCTCACGACCTCCACGCCTTTCTCCGCGAGCCCATCCTTTGCTTCCTTCTTGCTTCTCCACCTCTGCTCACTCCCCACGGTTTGTTCGCCAATCCTTAAAATCCCTCCGAACCCACCCTGATTCCCGTCGATCTCGAATTCTGGCACCAATCCTCGTTCTTGGCAGAGCTGATACAAAGCTACGATATGGTTGCTTGTCTTTACACCCAATTGCACAGGCTGCAGAGGAGAGCTGCTGCTGGTAGATGGTTTTGTCCGGGAGGAAGAGGCCTGGTTCTGATTTTGATTCGCGTTAGAAGCAAGTAAGGCTTTGTTCGTCGGGTCATTGAGGAATGCATCGACATCGTAGACGGGTAGCCTTGTAGCTTGAGAGGTGGGTTTGGTAAGAGGGGACGACGGTTGAGATTGTGTGGAATGAAAGGATTCTTGGGAGCTTTTGGGGACGATGAGGCTGGGGAGGATGTCTGACATGCTTGAGAGGAGGGGGGAGGTCTCGTCTTGTCAATGGGAAATGCTAGTGCGTGCGGAGGCGTTGAAGATTTGAGTGTTGCATTAGCTGGTAGTAATTCTTCTATTATGTTGGGCGCTCTATGAATGAAATCTGATCTTCTTCCGAGACAGCGTATCTTTGAACTTGAGGAGTACCTTAGGTTGCAAACAGCCAATTCAGAGCCAGCGTAGGTAATATCTCACATTCTGTCGACACCCGCCTAGCCAGCGATTCGCCAGAAATAGAGAAACCATGAAAAATGCGGTCTCAGAGATGATTGGCTGTGAATTGAGATCCTCCGATAGGATCTAGTCCCCAAATGGACCTACCAAACGTCAAAACATGCGACAACAACCTATCCCTTTCCCCTAACTTGCATTGATGAACAACAAGACTACGATCGGCTTCGAATACGAGTCCGGAAGGTCTGCGACAATGGCTCATACACCTTTTACCTCTGTGTACATTAAGTCTCATGGAGGTGAGAAGGTCGAGGGGGTGTCCATCTGCTACACACACTGCTTTGGATCTACGTCTCCTATCTACCATTTATGTCTCTCTTCGCTATGCACTTGCTTCTAACTAACACTGGTTGGAACCTGTTCTTGTTGTTCTCATGTTCTCCTAGCATTTCTTTCCCAGAGTTGGGAATTCTGATTCATCCACTCGTTGAATATCCAGCCATTGTATCCTAATCTTTAGGATAGCGCAAATACATTGGCAGCCAACTCACAGCAACCGGACCTCGACAGCGACCGAAAAGTGTTTCACCTTATGACAAGGGAGAGGGTTCGTAGCTTTGGTTGGTCGAGAATCTAAAAGACGAGTTCATATCAATTGCGACCACTGCCTTGTACGTGATCTTGATGGTCACGTCAACAACACGCGTTGTTGTACCCGGCCTGCAGCAGGGCCGTGAAGATAAATCTACGTCCGTGTTGTGCTCTTCACAACGCTCCTCGCCGTACAATACAATGTGTGACATCGCCCCAGGGTATCTTAGCTGATAACCACAGGAGCGCGGAAGCTTTTCGCCAAAGTGCATAACTGTATAGCACCCTCTTCGCCATCTGAACTCAGCAATGCCTCCTCCCCACAGAACACGGCGCTCTCGAGCGCAATCCCGTTTCTCCGCCTTCTTCCACGGCCACTCCGTCATAACTCCCACCTCCATCCATTCTCGCAAAGCGGTCTCCAACCCCCCAATCCGCACACCTATCTTCGATCGCTACCAAACCAGCGCTCTGCGCTCTCGATCTCCTACTTCGACGCGCTCACTCATAGACCCTAGCTCCTCACCTCTCAGTTGCGCCGAATCGTTACCCTCAGAGGCATTCCCTGGGTTTGAGGGAGCAGTAGGGAGGTTGGACATGGCATTCGTTCCTCCTTCACGGTTACCCGCAGATGACCGGCATCCAGCGCGCGCAGTCGACTTTACTCGGAATCGACGCGCATGGCGGAGACCTAAGAAGGCAGAGAAGGAAGCACGACGCCTTTGTTTCCCTGGCGTAACAAATCCCAGGATCAGGCGTAAAGTCATTGGCTGCCTAATATCCGGAGCCACCCTCGTCGTCGTTCTCACTATCTGTACGTTGCCTAGCCTCACCATGTTCTCTTCTTCTTGTTTACTAACGAAAACCCAGACCTCGCCCTCGCGACCTCCACACACTCCACCCAAGCCATCCACATCGTCCTCATCCTGCTCACCCTGATTGTCACAATCATCTTCTGCCACTACCTGATTCGGCTGTGCATGCTAGCCATGCCTTCGAAAAAAGGTCACGCCCGCGTTGTCGGGGTGCCCAGTCGCGCGGGTGGAGACGGGTATGCGCAGCCCGGAACACCCATACCTATAATCTTAGCAAGAGACGAAGAATTAGGCCTCGTTGGCGACGAAATAGAAGAAGAGCACGAGGCGAATATGCCGACGCCGCCACCGCCAGCCTACGGGTTTTGGAGATGTAGTGTTGTCCGTCCCCCATTCTCTCACCCATCTCCAACCCAGTCACTAACTGCGTTAATTCTCCAGCGCGCGGATCCAAACCTGATACACTGGCAGCCTACGGGCTTGCACGAGGAAACAAGGGCGCTGGTTCAAGCTGGGCTTCCCGATGTGAGACCGCCGAGTTATGTTTCTGAAGGTAGGGAATCCGAAGAAGAGGAGGTGGAGGTGGAGGTGGAGATACATATAGATGCTCCACCGCACCCAACCGTCGGTAGCGAAGGAAGGGCGGCGCATTTCTTCTAGCATCTACGTCTCGGTAATTTTGTGCTATTCTTCTGAAGCTCGTATCAAGCGTTTTTCTCAATTCCGTACCTCAACCCCCTTCCAGCTCTCAAATCCAAAAACCCCATATTTTATATCATCAAGCCCCTCCACCATTGACTCCAAAATCCAACCATCCCCCTTCCCACCCCCCGCAAATATCCCGCTGCGAAAAACCCCCTCCATCGAGAACAAACAAGCGGCAGAAGTCAGGATAGATATTTACCCCTCCTGAGAAAGATACCGGAAAAGTCCCATGGCACGGCATAACGTAGTACAACAGAGGACCCAAACGACATCGAAAAATAATCGCTTCTACGCAACCAGAAAACCCTCCCTTCCATCACCATCACAAACCCCTTTTGCCCCCGTTTCCATCACCATCACAAACCCCTTCCCCCCCCCCCCCCCCCCAACACCCCCCAACACCCCCCACCCCCACCTCCACAAACCATCACCCCTCCCCTCCTCTCCAACGCGCACGCGCACACTCACGCCTCTCACTCTCCTGCACTGCATTCAGAACGGGTAAAGGGTTCCCCAGTACGCTGCCAACGAACGGGCCTTCTGGGTCGAGAAAGAAAGCAAGCAAGCGAGCAAGCAAGCAAGAAAGGTGAAGGATACTGTGGATGGATGGGGGTGTTGGAAGCTTTTTATTTTCTTTTTGAGGAAATGGAAAGTTTTGATGATGAGAGAGGGGTTTGGTTTAGAATAGGGGAAGTAGGAGAAGGAGAGGGAGAGGGAGAGGGGGGATGGATGGATAAATGGAAGCGGCTCTTTGAGGTGTGTGTGGAAGGGGTTTTATGTACGCTTGGGGAATAAAGACGGTTGTCGAGGTTATGTGTTAATTGCACTCATTGAAGCTTGTTTGGAAGTTAATGTGCAATGTGAGCGAGGGAGGGACTTGTAGAGTGCCAATGTTCTTGTTGTTAAAAGAGCGAGGTCTAGGGTATCAGAAGCACGTATGTATTAATCCCTACAATAGCCATCTAAACCCCACCAATGCAACAAACGCAGTATGTGCGACGGTGGGGTTATGTTATTATCGATTCGGCAAGGAAAATTGAATCGACCGTTAAAAGAAAGTGGGTTGTCTCAATCTCCCCTGCCCCACCCTCTCCACCACACCAACAACACCTCTCGAAACTTTGCTTTACTTTTGCTCTACTAGCAAAGAGCGCCGTACGCGGTGAGCAGAGCCGTGGGGGAACCGTCTTCGTTTGTCAGGCTGGGGTTGCAGACCGCGGGGTCGGCGTTTGTGTCCAGGGGACTCTGAAGGGGACTGTTAGTACCTGGTTTTTTGTTTTTGGTGGTGGATTAGGGGATGGAGAAAGCTGATGGGTGGGATTGGAGAAGAGGACGGGATGGGGAAGAAAAGAGACAGGCAGTAGATGAAGGAAGGTGGAAGAACTGGGCGTCGATGTGTAGGGCGAGGACCAGGGTGTCAGAGGAAAAGGAAATGGCAAGCAAACCACACAAAAAAAGACTTGTCAGCTTACATATTCCCCGTGGTTCCAGAAGATCTTGTCCACATATCCCAGCGCCGCTAGTTGCGGAACAACCGTCTGCATCCACTTGATCATGCCCGCTTGATCATACGTACACCCCTGTTCCGCTCCACTCGCCGGCGCCAACTCCGTCACCCAGATCTTCTTATCCGGCCACGTATTATGCAAGCCCTTGACCTGATCAATCGCGCCCTGCGGATCCACACTATACACATGCGCGGAAATAATGTGAACCTTGTCCATACATCCATTACATGCTTTGTTGAAGTCGGTGAGGTAGCTACTGCTGGTAAAGGCCGGGCCAGGGGAGAGCCATTGTGTGGTGGTTTGGGTGTTGATGAGGGACGAAAGGGAGTTTGCTGCATCCGGTGCGGAAGTCAGAGGAGTGACTCCGCCCCAGGAGAAGTCGGGTTCGTTGAAGAGTTCCAGGTGGGTGGGGGCATTGGGGGAGGTGACCTTGGTTATCGCGGCGGTAATGTCGTTAGGGTCCATGCAGATGGGGATTTGGGCTGCGTCTATGGGGCCATAGGAAGGCGCGGCTCCAGCAGCGGTGTTATAATGCGGGTTTTGGGAGAGAGGTGCGAGGGAGAAGCCGATCCAGTTGGAAACGTGGTTGCTGGAGAGGGAGTCCCAGATTTTGTTGGGCCAGCCAGACTTCTTGGGAGCACCGGTGTTGAAGACGACGTTGAGGAAACCAGCAGGACAATTACCTGCGGGGGGTTGAGCGGCATTGGAGGTGGTGTTATCCCAACGCTTGGCATAAGGAATGGCATCGCCACCAGCGGCGAGTAAGACAACGAGAGAAACGACAGAAGACAACATGATGCAAAAACAGTGGATGAACTGATCAGAGGCGCATATGCAATAGAATGGGGGAGCAAGCTCCGTTTATAGGGCCAAAGAAAGCGACCTGCAATTGCAGGATCGCCGCCAAAGAAGCCAGTGGGGCCCGTCATCTTGGAGAGGCGTTTCATAGAGGCCTCAAACATTGTGTTTCTTCATTTGAGAGAGTCCAATGACGCGGTACGCGGAACGGAAATGCCAATGAGACAGTGGAAGACGGGGAGTTGAAGCATATAATGCTTTGTCGTGATACACAGACTTCCATGAGCCTTTCTAGAAGCGCACGCTTTGCTCTTCCGGCGGGGTTGCGGACCAATGAGAATCGCATTGCTTAGGGTTCATCAGGGTTCTTCACCCGTTCATCCCTCACGTGAAACGATGTTTTGTTTGGACCGTACCCTGTATCCGTACAACAACGATAAAGACCGCGGCTGGGCAGATATTCCCCCACTGTGGGGGAGATGAAAGGGCGGGGGGTTCGGACTTACCACATGGCTTTTGAAGACATCATCCCACCAATAAGGGTGTAGCCCGCAACAACCAGAAACATATTAATAAGGTATCGTTGAGAGAGTGCACGAGATCATTCACATCCCATCGGTCAACCGGTCCGTATAATAATAATGACAATGTATTGAAACATTTCACTGTTCAAGTACGTGGGGGTACGTGGGGGTGATCTTCGAATTACGGTAGCAGAAGGAGCGACTTCCGCTGCACTAGTTCTATTCTAGTCCCCGACATGGAAATACAAAAACGAATATCAGAAGCCAGTTCAACCACTGATATACTGTACTACCAAGTCTAATGTCATCTGCCATGCGTAAATACGTTCTTCGCTCTTTGCTTCGAGCCTTCCCTTGTTACATGTATGCTATGACGTGAACGCGTCAACGTCCTACCGCTGTGAAAGAATTAAAAACGGAAAATAACGAGTTTTGACACCTTCTATTCGCAGGGTACCCCTCGCCTCTGAACCCCGTCGATTTGCTTACTACATATCCCATCACCCCCCTCGTTGATCCACTCACTCGCTCCCTTCAACACCTTCACGTCCTAACTTCCCCTCCTCCCGGCATCTGTGATACAAGGTGGAGAACCGCTTCGCACGGGTCGGAGCTGTATGAGACAGTAACACCGCTGTACGGACCGGAACGACCTGCTTTGGCTTTGAACCATTCCAGGGCTTGCACAGCATCGGTGATGTTACCGAACACGACAGTTCCGTTTCCGGCGTTGAAAAGCCAGACCAGCTCAATGTTCCACCCACCACCGACTATGTCCGCAATGTCGTGGTAGAACTGAGAGGGCGCGACCTTCGTGAACAGTCCTTTCCTGCTGAACGTGAGGCGCCGTCTTACTGCCCCCTTGCCGGACATTTGCGGCACCCACTCGTCGTCGGGACGGGGACCTGCCAAATCCACAGAAACGCCGGGACCATAACAACTCTGGGTTGCCCCCATCTTAAGCATGATCTCAACGTTCTTCGTCAGAAAATTCATGGCGTCGTCTGCCCTCAGGAAGATAAGAAGTGCATGCTTCGTGTCATTCGGAGCATCCTGTAGGCCCACGTGCATCAACGGTCCCTCGGTGATCTCCCGCGTGACGTCTCGGAGAGTCCATGTCCTCGGGAGCCCATGAACCTCTACAACCCGAAGCATTTCCACTGTTTTCTCGTTCGATGGTAACTTCTCTGGGGCGCTCGTGTTCCCTTCTTCAACCCCGTTATCCCCTGAGGCAGCGGGCTTTTCATCGGCAGCGACCTCCTTTCCGTTCTCCTCACTTTCTTCTGCAGCAAACCTCGCCCAGGCAGTCTTTGCCCAATCGGGCTTGTTGTCCTTCGCCCTTTGAACCTTTTGACTTTGTGTCTGGTTTACAGTGGTATCAGGATTTTGTTGCACTGGGACATCCATGCTTCCTTCTTCAATACTCTTGATTCCTGAGGCAGTGGGTTCGTCAGCGATGACAAGCTGCTTTCCCTTTCCCTTTCCGGCTTCAATTCTTCCCCCAGCAATCTCCTTCGAAGTTGTTGTTTCGTCCTCATCCTTATTGGCCTTTTGAATCTCGGTGAGGTCTATGCTATCAGCATTCTGTGCGGTCAGGGGCTGTTCTGCATTGGCTTGGGGCGTTGGCGGAGATATCACAGTTCTAGCTGTCTCTATAACAGCACTTTGGTCTCGAGTGCGACCAACAGTAATATCGAGAGGCCGTGATATGTCAGGCCCTGCGTCAATCGCTTGAGGCGCGGCGCCGGGCTCGGCATCTCCACCTGGTCCTTGGAAAGCATCACTCTCGAAAATGGCGTCTATTGGCGACAAAGGAGAAATTATTTCGGCAAGATGGGCTTCTCTCTGGAGTTGCGATAATTCATTGCTAAGCTTTGCCAGGCGATTCGCTTTATCCTTATCTGCGAGCTTGAGCGGAGCATATATGTTCCTGATACTCTCCAGAGCTTGGTAGAAATTCTCGTTAATCATCTCGCGCACCTCAGATGATAGGACAACTGGTGGAACCTCCGTTGCCATATTGGAGACTATTGCTTGATCTGGATGACTAGTAGGACTGAGAGCTAGAGAATGCAAACGCGCGGACCTTGACGCGTGGTAAGAGAATGTGATTTGGAAAGTGTTCCCTTAAGAGTACACTACTGCGATGTAGGTGTTGTGTGTCTCAATGTCTATGGAAGAGTGCGGTCTCTGGAGATCCCTGTCCTGGAGGCAGAAGACTGCAATTTATGGAGGTGGCGTCCTAAAAGCAAGCTTGATGATAAGGCAAATCGTCAAGATCAAAGCCGTCGGTCTAGACGAGATGAGCGAGGAGTACTCTGAGAGGGGAGCAGTCGATCCAGAAGAGATTCACTGAAGTTTAGAGCCAGGACACCCTAGAGCGGAAATTCGCCAACACAAAGTGGAGTGACACGATGCAAGAGAGCTCTCAAACGTCTAGAGCAGCTTTCCAGTGCTTGGCAGCAATTAAGAAACCTTTGAGCCAAAGGTTACCACAGGGTTTCTTATTGTGGTATGGTCAATTTCCAGGCCACTTGACATCTTGGTCAGCTGTGATCGCGGAGCAATGAGTGAAAGGAGACCGGTTCCAGAGAACTTACAGCTAGCGAATTGGTCTACTACTCTGATCCTTGATGCGGTCCTCGTAAGCCTTTTCGTCCTTTTCTCTCTCTGTGTCGATACGGTGGAGCACGACGAGCGGAGCAAGATTGGCAGCAACAACAGTCCCAGCAGTAGCTATCGCCTTTACAACAATCTTTGTGGCTGCGAAATTACCTGGGAAAGGCATTAAGGGTTTTAGCTCTTATGAAAGAACGTTGTTTGCAGGAAGATTAAAAAGGTGGTTGAGGTTGTGTGAAACACGTTGGAAGTTCAGTACGTGTGGGAAGGTTGGTTTTGAAGGTAGGGTTTTCCGCGCTCTACCGTCTAAACAATCGAGCCACGAGCTCCAACCTCAGAGCTACACTACCCTCTCTGGCTCGCACCATTGCGTGTGTGTTCTCTTCGGCCCTTCTTACCAGATACTTCAAGCACTCGCTTACGGTTCCCCAGACAAAATATTTATACGCTCTTGGCTCTTCGTGTTCGTTTTTCTCGGATACTTCGAGCCCCTTATTCTGCTTTGCGGCCAACACCAGGTCGCAACTGACCTCGTCCGCCATGCCCATAAGCTGGGCATACGCCATATCTATCTTCTCCTCACCCCTATCTGTCTGCTCTTGTCTTACGTTCATGGCTTTCTTGACACTGACATGGTTGTGAGTTGCCAACACCAGGTTCACGTTGGGGAAATCTGGTGTTTCGCCTTCCAGACCATGCAGAGGTTTCAACATATTGTTGTACTTCCTCCGGATAACTGCATCTGCCATTTCATCAAATGCTCTATCTGTCTCTTCCTTGGTACTCCAAAATAGATGTGGAGGATCACTACCAAGATAGGCCCCTCTTACAAGCTTTACGCCGAGGGTGAAACCCTCGCTTTGAGCAACAGCAAGGTGCTCGGCGAGAACTTTGGGAGCGGAGCGAAGATAGGCCTGATACGTACCATATACGACTACCTTACCTGAAGTTACGCTGTTATACTTTCTCTGAGCGCGGAGAGTCCAGTCGTCGATACCTCGCTGTACAGTGTTTTGCTCGGCATTGAAAAGGAGACAGACGTCTCTGGCTGTGGCAAGCTCGCAGATCTCAGCTATGGCATCTTCGGTGGTTTTACTCGGTGGAAGTTGGTTTACAAGCTGGTGTACAGCTTGACGTCCGGCACCACTGAAACTGAAGGATGCATTAGCATCTGGGTGTTTGCCATAAGGCCTCATGGTCCGATTACCTTAGCGCTACCATGTCTCCTCTCCCCGCTAGCCTCAGCGTCTCTAGGATCCCGATTTTCCAAGAGTCCACTTCTCTTTTAGCAGCCAGATCTTCTACGTTTCCTTCTGATGATGCCTCATCCCCTGTCTCAAGCACCGTCTCTTTGCCATACGTGAGGATCACCCCATGGTATCCGATCCTCTTCAATCCTTCCGTCGTTTTTTGGATCTCCTTTGAGGTTTCTCCAGCACAAAAATGGGAGTAGAAGGTTCTTTTGAGTATATATCGAAGAAGTGGGTTACGATCAGGGTTCAGAAGTGCAGATTTGGAATGCGCGAATATTGAGAGCAGGCGGAGTGAGGGATTGAGAAAGATTGGATTCGAGGATAAAGCAGCAAAGACGTAGGACCGAACCAAGAGCCCGAAGGGTAGGAGCGAGAGGGGCCGTTCGGATGTTTTGAGGATGGGTGATGTTATGGTCTTGGGGTCAGCTTGCGTGGCGGTCGTTGTAGCCGTCCGCGGACTGTGAGTCTCGTGAAGGGTCTGGTATTGATTCCTTATGGTGAGTCGAGCAACAGTTTTTCCCGATCTGAGGGCCCGCAGGGGCAGGACCGAACGGGGCATACTGCTTCAGGGCGTCCTTGATTGGATTGTAGAGAGGTTAGGTCGGTCAGACTCGGTGTGTCGTTTCCGGGTGGGTTGAAGAATGTTGAAGGGAATTCAATGGCAAGTGAGAAGGAGGAAGTGTCATTTCCCACCCACGTGCCACCATCAGTGACACCGCAGTGAATAGTACTCCCCAGACATCGTCATATCGGCCGTCTATAGCCGACCCGCGTTGCGATCGATAACGGGAAACTTTTAGGTTATCGCGGTCTGCAGGGATCGTCCATCCAAAAATACCAAAAATACCACGGGATTACGTACGGGCTAACTGGAGAGGGGAATCGGTTCCTGCCATGGACGTGGTAAGGCAGACTCTGTGAAAGTAGATATGACGCTCGGGGTTCGGAATTCCATCCGTCTTTGGGAGGTCTTTGTGAATTTCTGATGTAGTGCATTAGGAGCGCGCAAAGGCACTCACTCCCCTTCCTTGCACCCATTTCACAGAGCGGGCCTCGAGTCTCCTTCCTCGACCAATCCTCTGTCTGTTCCGTGCAATATCTTCCATCCCCTTGTTATCCTTTCTCTCTTCTCCTGATTCCAGAATCGTCGAATCCGAATGATCGTCCTGCTGCGAGTCGTTCATCAGGTTGGTTTCGTTTCAGAGGATCAACGACCACCAAAGGGCCGTCCTGGACCTTTCAATGTTATCCCTGACGCTTGCAACCGCCAATTACCTCCTTCCGCCCTCTCCGTCTTTCATCCATCTCTCTCCCTCCTTTCCTTTCCCTTCCTCGATTCTCCGTCTTCCCTGCCCATTTCCCCTTTCCGATTCATTCCAAACAAAGTGCGCGCTTCGCATCATCCAACTTGTATACAATTTTCCGCCAAATAATGATACCCTGGAGCCTGGGAGCCGTTCTCGGGAATAAATGTAGAGAGAGAGGAGATGTGTTTCCCTCTCCTCTCGCGGAAATGGGGGTGTGGATTGGAGGTGCGGGGGGTGTGGATTGGGAATGCGGGGGGTGATGGTTTGTATTAGAGATTCTGATATGTAGGTGAGGGGGGCCAATTGGGAAATATATATATTATGTATGTAAAGAGCATGCGAAAAAGAAAATCTTCTCTGGTTGTACGGGCTGAGATGGTGGCTTGAAGTGAGTTTTTGAGTCTTTGTGGTAGGTATGGTAGGTTGGGTACTGTAGGTAAAGGTATGGGGGATATAAGTCTACTAGTAACGAGAGATGTAATATCCCATTGTGATTCGATGTCTTGACGTCTTAGAGACTGTAGGGAAAGGATCCTTGGGGCGTTTTGTGCTTGATGGCAAGGTGGGGGGCATGGATCTGGTTATGTAGGGGATGCGGAATAAAGGGAATTTCGGATGTGGATGCTTACGCTGCAGAACAAACAGGACTTTCCCACATGACAAGTTTGCATCAATGTGGGGAAGGTGTTTTGATTAGAAAAGTATCATGCTAATATATAAAATCATTGAGCAACGCCACGCTCAGCTCGGTATGTACGGCTGGATATGATATCCAAAAATAGGGACATTTCTTTCAACAAGAATTCAGGCGCTTTGAGCGCGAGCTCCCTTTTTCTTTACCTACCTAAGGTACCTGGAGGCGAATAGCCATGAGCCGTGCAGCTACATAGCCCCCTGGCATCGTGTCTTGGAACGCCAATAGCCGGCTGCGAGTGGAGGAGCGTTGTTGTCCGGACCTTTTTGAACTTCCATGCTTTGACACCTGTGGGAATCCGCTTGAGTAGTTTTGAAAGGAAAAAAGAAAGTTCCATGTTCGTTGATCGTTGAGGTGGCCGTCCCGGGGTAGTTTTGGGTATTGAACTCCTTCTTCAATGGCGAAAGGAGCATTAGGCAGTGTATCCTGCATTTGCAGAGTCCCAGTGCCTCCAAAGTGCAAATCGAACGTAGATAAAGCAAACGCCTGAAGCTGCACACAGAAAAAGCAACACCGCCATCTCAGCACCACCCCTCTTTACCCACCCACAGGCATCATCCCCATCGGACTCATCAAATCCATCCTGATACGATGATGCCGCCCCGACGAAAACGAATACCCCGGCGGCGGCGCACTCTCAAACCTCGGCGTCGGTCTCATGAACTCCGCATGCTCACGGCTCGAGGGCGCAAAGCTCGCCGGGCGCGGGCGTTCCGTATACTCTGGGCTCGGCGACGCAAGGCTGACTGATTGCGAGCGTTCGGTGTACTCGGGGCTTGCGCTGGGGATCATACTGGCTAGTTGCGCGCGCTCGGTGTATTCGGGGCTTGGGGGAGCGAGACTGCGGGGGTGGAAGAAATCGGTGGTGTCGCTGGCGGCTGCAGCGGCGGCGGCGGCTTCGGCTTCTTGGTCTGCGATGGAGGGTCTGCGGCTGGGGTTTCCTTCCGAAGAGACCTGGACGGGGAGTTTGAGGTGGAGCGTTGTGGATGTGGCGGTGGCGCCGGGGGTGTTGACGGTTAAGTAGAGGTCTAGGGCGTAGATGCGGGAGACGAGGCAGGAGTGGAAAGTTGGGACGAAGAGTTTGGAGGTGCGGGGGAGGGTCATGGGGACGAGGATTTTGGAGGTGTAGAAGGATTTTCCAGAGTAAGAGGAAGACGGTTCGGGGACGTTGATGCTGGAGAGGGTAGAAAATGCAGAGTCCCGACGCATGGGAACGTCGACTTGGTGGTGTTGCCATTGAGCGGAGGCAATGCAGCGGGAGGAGAGATTAAGGGTTTCGACAAAGATGCCTTTGGTGTTGCTGTAATGGAAGTCGTTTGATTTGGTCGGGATCTCGCGCATCGGGATACTGCCGAAAAAGGTGGCAACCTTCAACTTACTGCTGAGTGAAGTCAACCGAGGAGGCTGGGTCTTCTCGTCGGCTGGGTCGAATCGAACGTGGACTGTTGCCATTGTTGTGACTGGACAAGTGCTTTGTGAATTAATCGATGGCAGACGCAAGCTCTTGGGCTGGACAGACTCGATGATCAAGCGGCCAAGCTTGCCCTTGAACACACCCTTTTTGATGTCCTTTTCTTTTCTGAGCTTGTAGTCATCCTGCAAACCGCCTAGCACACTTAGAGGGGGAGTTTCTTCCACTGTTGGAACGACTCGCAGTTTTTTCGTCTGCTCAGCAATAATGACGTGTTTTCCAGAGCTGCCTCGACCGTTGGTAATCCTGCATTTGACTGAATAAGCAACAACGCCCATATCTGGCGCCATGTCGTCCATGAGAGTCTTTCCCACGGTTGCCGACATTGGATCACCAAGGCTTGGGGGAAGATTCAGGTGAGCGTCTCGTACCGAATCATTACCGGTTGGGTGATTGCATGTCTGCGGAAGCAGCCGTTCTGGGACCACAAACGTAAAAGGAAACCTGTATGTCTGCCCTGCTTTGGCGATTCGAGGTTCAGGGAACACGGCATCATCCATGGGCTGGACTAGCCGTAAGAAGTTCTGGAACGCCTCTGTCCTGCCATTCGTTGGTGCTGTTGTGGCAATTTTCTCGACATAGGTTCTGATGATGCCCTCGAATGTTATGTAGACCTCATCGAATCTTATATCGCACGAGGCCGTGACAGAGACCACGCCTCTTATCTCATCCAGGGAAGTGTAAGATGGAACAAAGGCATGTTGCTGGTCGTCATTGAGTGTAATGCTAATGACAGGCTTGCTCCGGGAACCCATATTCTTGAATGTGCTTCCCATATTCAGATGGACTCGGCAAGTCCAATGTCTACCAAAGTCGAAGTCTAAAAGACGTGCCAACAACCAACAACCTGCCCGTCGCAATGAAGGGGAGGAGAGACAATCGTAGATTCTATAGATGGAGTTGGTTCAGATAAACTGATAGCTATGTTACACGGTGGAAACACGAACTTGCAGTTGGATGAACCCGTGTCAAGGGGCAGTAGAGGAAGACAGTGCACGATCTCGGAACTGTGAAGCAGAATCGATGTGAATTGAGAAAGTTGATGTGAAGAAAGAAAAGCGTTTATTCGGTGGGGACTCGTAGTCTTATGATCGGGCAGTAAGAACGAGGATTGAATAAAGATTTCCTGAGTCACACGCGTCGCAAGGATTACAAGTTACTTGATGACTGTCATGACAGCCAGAATGCAATAATGTCCCACGCCCTTTGATAACAGAACACTACCTACCTTACTAACGTCCCTTTGTCTACTTCTTTAACCTTCCGGCAAGCCATCACAAATTCACAATTAAGCTCAATGACGAATCGCTTCCAATTCCCTGCCCACATGGCGCAACCCCACTTGGTGTTCGCACCCCCCCCGCTTTACCTTATTTGAAAGATGAATCACAACCTGCTTACCAACAACATCAATATCGAACCTGAAATGCAGCTTACAGCTTCTGCCTGCGTGGCCTGTTGCATCAACTGATATGCAACGTCCTGACACATTGATCGCATCATCTACCTTGCTCGTGTTGTTGTTGTCGCTTCTGGTCACACCAATTGATTTCTCTGCGAATTCTGCTAGTCGAAAGTTGATGGCGGGAGGGAAAACTCTTCAAATTCGCCAAGGCCAACAGTGCTAGGTAGATACTGTACATAGTCGTGGGCCGTGCTCACACCTTTCGACCCCGCAAGCGGCAAGCGTCGGCCCAATCTGGCTGGGCACACTTGGTACGCTTGGCAGTCTCCTAACCTTCTCCTAACGACAGGTAGAGCCCGTGACTTGACACATAACAGAACCCTATGAGAAAGGAGACGCGACAGTTGGTATGAAATGTGGGTCCCGCTGCGCCTTTGAGTGATTTTTGCGAGCAATATCATCATAAAAGGGGCCCTTCCAGACCGCTCAATGGTGTAATGGGAGATGTCACTCCGGAGATGTTTCATTGGTCAGCGTGGGGCGGGGATTGGATTCCGCTGCCCCTCATGCCAGGAATTTTTATAACTCTCCGTGATTTTTTCCATTGCGGAGATTCGGAGTTTTCCTCCGCCTCCAATTAAATCTCTTTCGTTCCATGTTGAGTATTTTGACATCTGCTAATTTCCAGTTGCTGCTCGCCCGCAGCCTGCTCGGGTAGAACGCCTCACGCAGCAAGATGCCTGATACTATTCGAGAATCTTTATTCACTCCTGCAGTCACAGTCGTACAGCTTCAAGACTGATCCAACATCCGCTGACAATCAGTGGAGCACACTTGATCTCGACCAGGAGATCAGGGGGGTTTATGTACCCTGTCAGTGCTTGGTATGGCAGAGCGTCTATGTTCCCCAATCTTTGATCCTCGTTCTGTCATGATTTGCTTGCTGTCTCGTGTTTTCTGATGATGTCTTCAACCCATCCCTTAGCCATTGCAGCTACAACCTCGCTGTGCTCTGTTTTGGATATGTTGTTAGCTCAGTTAGATAATGAAGGTGTGGGACGCACTTAGAACAAACGCATGCGGTATTCCCTGAGCATCCATCAACATTGACGGCTTCGACCCCTCTGGTTCCGTCGGTACTCGACTACTGCGATCCTTGATAAAGCTGTCCCGTGTGTGATCAGCCACCCATCGATCCTGTTTGAATGTTAGTCGGTTCCCCTTGTTGGCTATGAGATTGTCCCGTGTGCGATTGGAGACGAGTGAATCCTGTCAGGGCGTCAATTTTGATATGGTAATGAACCTTGTCTAAGGATTAGATTGTCAAGATACCTTACATTTTTGCCCCAGTAAAATATAAGGTTCCAACGGGCAGTGTCCATTTTGTTTGTGATGGGGCTATGGGCAGTTCCCCAGACCTCTGCATCCCAATTGTCATCAGTGATGAACTCCATCTCGTCCTTTGCCAGGTGCCTACCGCATTTTAATCAGCTGAAGCTAGAGATTGGGGCTTGAAACAATGAACGATGAGTGGGGCAGCGTACAAAGCTTGTCTTACGCCCATCGGGCTCTTGATGAACTTGGTGGTTGTCCGCGCTGCATGCTCTGGAAATCGCATGACTAGTCGGATGATGTTGTAAAGAATGGCGGTTGGTACAAGGAAGAATAGACATTTGACAATGGCACCACCAATAAGGGCCGCATGTGGTATCTTAAGGAGTGTCTGCAAGAGATGGTATGTAAGATCCTGCAAGAATCAAAGGACGGGGCCGGGAAACATTTCGTTGATATACTCACGCTAGCTATCATTCCAGATCGTGATTGAGCAATATGCGTTATCGTTGGAAAGAGCAGGATGCCTCCAATGAGGTCGAAATCTTCTTTACCGCTGTCTATATTCTCTTTGTGAAGCTGAATAAGGTCGAGTAATATATATGCTCCGACTGAATGTCCCATTAGGATAACCTTCAAAGACCTTTCGTGGGCAGCATGCGAACTGCGATGTGTGTCGATATGCAAGTATAGTTGATCGTTGGTATCTTTGATCAGTTCGTGGAGTCGGAGTGGGTATTCTGCGATTTGTTCATCTTCGGCTGGCAAAGCCTCAAAACCAGCAAAAGAATAGCCACAAACGTAGAAATTCGCACTTTGGGAAGCGGGAGATGATTGAAGTAGAGTATGCAGCGTAGATAGGAACGGTTGGTAGTACGTGATCAGACCAGGGTTGCCGGGCAGCATGTAAATAAGAACATCTTGTTTTCCGTCGTTGCTTGGTTGTAAAAGAGGTGTATAGTAAAGCCTTTCTCGTTCTCCTCTAAAAAGACTGGTCGTACTCATGGTGCGAGAGAAGCAGGCTCTACTGTGGAGGAGGTGCTGGAAATTCCGAAATTGAACTATTTCGCGGATCGAGAGAGAAGCTTATAACTCTGCCTTTCATTGTGAAGAACAGGTTAATGGGATATTCATTCGGACCTTCTTCGTTCGAGAGGGCGATACAGTGAACACGACTCCCCCCACAAAGAGGTATACTTTGACGAAAATCCTCAGCCACACGGGCCACCGCCACGCGCACGACAGCCCAAAGTAGCTAAACGAGGCGCTTTCTCTGAATGTGCAGGGCTGCGTAATCCCCTGCCATCGATTCCTCTTCCATCATATCTATGGTGATGATGTGGGAGTTGCCTCTAAGGAACAACCAGCATCGAATATAGGTACTTCGCCTATAATGCATACTGCTTGGTCCTTGTATTACTTGTCGCATCGTTATTGTGCCTACCCTGCTTGAACCATTATATTCCAAAGTACGGAGTATCGTTGATCTTGTTGATTCCAGTCAGCACATTGGGCGCCTGATATTTAATGAACTGCATTGATTATGGCATCTACCCTGATACTCTTGGTTTTCCTTGTACACGGGTTGGCTGCTGCCAACAGCAATGACACATCACCACCACAGCCCCAGCCTCGAGCTGGTTGGGTCAGCTCATCCAATGGTAGAGGGACTATTGACATCCTATGGAGGTAACGATGATTTTCAGCTTGACAGAGCTCTTACTGACATTACCCGAGCTGCCTCTTCACTATCTTTCTCTGCACATGGACTTCTCTCCACCTGAACATCCCGTCAATGAACGAATCGTACTGGCTTGCTTTTTCCCGAAAGTGCAGATGGATGATCCAGGCAATTATGGGACCTGAATTCGTCCTCGCCTTTGCCACTGGACAGCGCGTCGAAGCGAAGCGCTCAGTACAGGCTTTCAAGGAAATGGGCTACCCTACATGGACGATACGCCACGCTTTTTATGCAAACATGGGTGGCTTCGTTCTTCAGCCTCGTGATAGCACCCCGTTTCCTGTTAATTCCGAGCAGCTGCAATACCTCATCCAGAGAGGCTATACAGACTTGCCCACTATGACTGAGAAAGAAATATGGGACAAGAGCAAAGCAGACGGATTCGCAAAACTCTTGAGTTGCTTTCAGACCGCCTGGTTTGTCATACAAATTATTGGTCGCGCAATTCAGCATCTGCCTGTTACCACCTTGGAGCTGGCCACCCTTAGCTTCGTAGTTTGTACTTTATCAATGTACTATCAGTGGGCCAACAAACCTCTGGACGTGGAAAGTCCAACCATCATCAACATCGAAGCAAGTACAGCAGAAATACTCCAAAGAGCTGGGCCGGCCGCGAGCGAACCGTACAGCTGGACACCTCTTGACTTTATTGATAATCAATCGCCTTCGTGGCTCACCGAAGTACAGCCTCATCTGAAATTCCGTAGAGGCCCACGTCAGCGGCCGTTGCCACGATTTACCAATGATCGGTTTCCCGTCATCGGTGCGGGTTTTGACGCCATTGTGCTGTTCTCCATTACAATGGTTTATGGAGCCCTTCACTTTATAGGGTGGAATTTTAGCTTTCCAACGCATACCGAGCGGATCCTCTGGCGTGCGAGCTGCATCACCATTATTGCCACCACTATTATCTTTTTGGCGTGTGAGACCTACCAGGATGGACATCGTCTAGGCCGTTGGGAGGAATGGTATGCCAAGGTTTTCCAGAGTGAGCGGCGGCAAACCGGCAGGGTCGATACTCTAGAGAAAGCTAGGAGACAAGCTGTCTTCATTCCGATGTGGGAGGTTGTCTTAATGACACCTATGACCGTCATATATACATTAGCACGTTCTTACATTGTGGTTGAGGTCTTCGTGAGCTTGCGATCTTTGCCTCTCGGTGCCTTCGACTCTGTGCAATGGTCAAATTTCATTCCACATGTCTAAAGATCGCATCAGCTGTTTAACCTCATAAGGTCAGTTCCATCAGCAGACTAAAAGCGACAGGGAGCATTCTGAAAGAGGGCTGCCTAGAGCCCCCAGTCTCAACACAATAGATCCGAAAAATTTCCCTCCTACAAGCTCAATGTCACCCGCCTACCTGGGAGTGAACATGAGCGAGTAACCGTTATTTTGAAAACCATCAGCAAATGGCTGATCACAAATCTTTCGTTTAACCCTACTCCCCACTGTACAAAACATTACAGATCGCATTCTCAACGGCCTAAAAAACTCACATCAACGCTACCATCGACATGTACCCTGAATAGTGCAATCCAAGACTATTTGCGAAAGATACTTCTGCCCAAGACCGCCAATACTTCCGATCACACAAAGCTCAAGAACCACACCTCAGGCCACCAGAGACGAATCCGAAGCAATCCCAGTGCATACAGCCGCCTATGCGTCGAGAATGCTGACACCTACACGGGGCCAGGGATCTCGAATCGGACTATCACTAAGATTTCTGGCACGGTCCGTTTGATGATTACACGATTTCGGGTATATTGACCTACACTTTCAGCGGAAATGCTAAATCAACCTGCTCATTCAAGAAGGTCTCGGCTTCGAATACATTCGCTAGGTCAGGGTACTAAGAAACGGAGGGTGTCCTACTTCTAATGCTTTTACTTGGCTTTCCATCCAGAAAACAGCAATCTCTTCGCAAACAACCATCGCCTTCTTTTCTGGCTAGGAAGATATCAGACAAAATGTGAATTCAGCGCGAACCGGAGCACCAATATCACCTCGAAATATCGAGCGTCCCCACCCGCAACGTCCGAACCCTCAACACCCCTCGCACTCACACGGAACCTCCAATTCATCGAACCTACCTCACCGCCTGCCACAATCCTCCTTGTCCAGTTACCGCAAACAATACCCCAAACCCCTAAAAACCGCAGCTAGGAGCATAAGCGATGTCACGATTAGCGAACTAACGACTTGACGATATTGATATTTGGATGAGTGGTGGAAAAAGTTATATGTTTTTTATGGTGCGTGCTGATGGTATTATGATATGACGATTTGACGATTTAAATACACATATTTCAGCCCTAGTTTTTCTTCTCTTAGAACGATAATAACAAATGAATATTATTGATAATTCTCCAACAAACAAAAAATCCATAGTAAACACCCCCACCACCACCACCACCACCACAACAACAACAACAACAACAACAATCACCAACGCGCCCAAAGCCCCAAAATCTCCAAAGCCTCAACCCCCCTCCCCCCCCTATGGAATGATCGACTCACATCAGCCAGCTCTTGCTCGCAAGCTAATCCTCAGTTCTTGCTTCTCAAGGTACACACATCTTGCTCCCAAAGTCCAACATCCCCGTCTCTCTGCTAGAACGCCACTCGCGTTCTTCGAACTATAGCTTTGATCCTCGACACCTGCAACCCTCCACCGCTCGACTGGAATCCTTCGCTGCCGTTTTCACGGAGGGAAGAAATCAGCAGGTTTGAGGGCTGGCGGAAAGGGACTGTGCATGTAGGATTATTCGATTGGATTGGATTGTATTTTCACGAGCCGCAGAGCAAACATCGTATGCTATATATTATTACTTTTCCTTCAGAAAGCACACTCGGCAAACTATAAACGCCCAAAAAGATTTATTACGCTAACCCCCTTCCAGTTGCCCATATACGCCCATCCCAAATACTGCCGTTGATCTCATCCGATGAAACACCCAGGCCCTAATCCGCTTTGATCGCCCTGCCACAAAGTCATTATTAGCCCAACCCACTCTTAGAGATACAGCCCGTCAGCAGAGTCCAGAAAGAAAAGGGTCGCAACTCACCCATATATCCGCCTCACAAATGCGTACGCGGTCAAGAAGCCGACGGTGCCCGTTAGAAGACCATAGACGGTGCAAGCCAAGAGGCTGTAGGAGAAGAACAGGAGGCCGGAGACGAAGCCTTGGATGTGCAGTTTGGTGAAGTAGAACCAGACGCAGTAGAGGAAGACCCAGAAGGCGGAGCCGCCGCCGATGAAGATGGATTGCCACCACCAATTGTAGTTCTGTTCCAGCGTTAGCTTGTTGTTTCCAATAGGGATTTCTGTCTGGGGAGACTGGATAGGTTGGGGGAGATGGACCTCGGCACATAGCTGAATGTAGGTTGCAACTATGGTGACTTCGATGACAGAAACGATGCACACCAGACTGACTACGCTCAAGAACCCGAAAACGTAGTAGTACCCGCTCTTGTCTTGCCACATACTCCTAAACACAAATAGCAGCTCTATAAAGATCACCGCAAAGGGTACGAGACCTGCAAGCAGTATACTGTAGATGCTCTTCGTGTACCAGGACTGCGTAGGGATCTGACGGGGTATGCTGTTGGTTTTTGTAGGGTGCTCGTATGGCTGGCTGCGATGAAATCCATACCAGTTGCCGACGTAGACAAGGGGCAGTTGGATAAAAAGCCAAAGGGCGAGGAGGCCGATAAGGGTGCCAAAGGGGAGGGCGGTGCTGGAGGCTTGGGCCCAGACGAAGAGGTTGAGTATGAACATTGTTGTGAAAAGAAGGCCGGGGAAAAGGAGAGCGGTCTACGGGAACCTCAGTTGGGGTTCCGAGATTTCGGGTGAGGGAGAACTTACCATTAGAGTGTTCTTCCTCCAGTTCATACCACCGAACGTCTTGTAGACTCTACCAGAGAAGTATCCAGAAAATGTGCCTGCAAACACAAAGAGACCCATGCCCACACTGACAAAGCCACCTCTGAAGCTAGGGTTGAGTATGCCAAGACAGCTGAGTACGAGGAGTCCTGTAGCCATGAAGACGAGTTGCATTCCTGAGCCGATCAGAGGAGCAAGGAAGCCGGCGTAAGGCGGGGCGCGGAAGACGTCCCCATGAAGGAGCTTCCAGCCAGTGATATCCTCGACAAATTCCTCGTCAGAAGACAATTCGGCATCATGGTCTGCATCGCCCTTCTGCTCCAAGAGACCTGGACCCTTTTCTCTCAGCCGTGGAGATCGATTGCCATTTCTCGTTTTCCGCTTCATCTTTATCTTTCCCTCTTCTTCCTTCGGATGTCCCTTACCGTCTCCAGAGAACGTCCGATTGAGAACCATTACGACAACGGCGGTGAGAAGACCACAAATGACGAGCGAATTCCCAATAGCCAACCAGTGTATACTTGTGCTCTCTTTCTGATTGTTGAAGTACATGTCCCACCTCCTTGACCAATCGATTCGATCATCTTCGCGGAAATAGACCGAGTAGGAGTATGGTATCGTAAGAGTCGAGCCATCGTCGATATCATCTTCTTCAGGTAGGTATGACGAATGTGGGTATTTGCTGGCAAGGTTTGTGGTATTCTGCGCAATGTAGATTTCCATGCCTTCACTTTCGCCGTGAATATCCTGAGGGCAGCCCGTGCCATCTCTATGGCCGGCCTCGACGCTTTTGGTATAGACCTCGAATCCTACAATGACCTTGCCTCCATCATCACCTGCACGCCCTGGTGCCTTACGCCACCGTATCACAAGCGTAACATGGTTGTTGATGAAATATCTTGGCTTGCCAGTGACCAGCGAGATGTCTTTGTAGCCCATCTTGAATCCTGCTGCATAGTACTTGTGCGACTTGTCAACCGTTACAAAGCTCGTCGCTCCGGGTAGGTTATCAACGATCCACTCGGCGACGTAGCCATCTTCAATAAGCTGCTGGGCTCGCTTGACACCTTTACGGTCTGTAACATGGCTACACAAGAATTGGCATTCCTGGTCCTGGCCCATGGCAAGATCGTAGTCCGATGTCATTATCCTGTCTCCACGAAGAACCTCCCCAAGGTTGAGGGCGACGCTTCGGCCGCTTACGTGTCCTGCATGCTTCTGGCCCGTTGGTGGGCAAACGAATGGTAGATCGTAGTACGCATATTGCAGTTGAGTATTATCGGAGTAGACCTTGTTAACGTGTAATGGTATGGCTTCGTTCTCAACGTAGGTTCTAACCGACCACCCTGTTCGTATGTAGATTCAGCACTCGTTACAGATTTGACGATGAGAGTCTAGAGCATACCTGGTATGTAGAATGCTTGAATGGAGCTTATCGCACTTGCAAAGGCAAGAAGCGTGCCAAATCCGACCCCGAGACCTGCATGCATTTTCTCGAAGGATGGAGCTGAGAGTCACAGTGCTGTCGCAGATTGATACAAAGTATGGTCTTGGGGTTCATTGATTGGATCCGGATTGCTTGTAAACGTGGATTGTGGTTTTTTCTTCGGTATAGCGAGAGTCTACCGTGGAATCGTCGTCTCAACAACTCTTCAGTGTCAGTCAATGCCAGGTCAAATACTTCTAACGAGTGTAACTGGCACAAGTGCCTGGGTAATCAATTCAAGTGGTAAGAGTAGAGGTTGGGGTATCGATAGATTGTGGATGGTGGATGAAAACGCTTGAAGGTCTGACCTCGGGATGCTTTGACAAATCGGGATAAACAGATAACGCGGAAGGGTTTTATGCAGGCGGCCAATTAGGGGAGCCGCCCGTTGCAGATCGTCTCTTCCACGATGTCACGACCAACCCGATGGAATCCGAGTCTCATGATAGAAAGGTCTAAACTACATGAAAGTAAGTCTCTACTGTGCAAAACACCCACTATATGAAGCTTGAATGGTCTGGCAACAGTCTGCGCACACAGAGGGATGAGACAAATTGCTCCATCGGGGTGTAAACATTAATCGGTACCCTGTACGGAGCAGAGATATCCAATTGGATAACAGACCTTCCTTTGTTATGTTGTATAATTGTTGGCTCAGGTACAATTGCAGGGCTTGTGCAATAAGAAGAGTTGAGCGAAGGGACAGATGAAACTGGTCATTCTTGACTTTTTAGCCAAATTACATCTTGGTCTGATAGTCGGCGTGGCGAAATTGGTCGTTGTCTACTACGTACTTTACTTTCGACATCCTCTGGTGCGCATCCAACGTTGACCAGATGTCTTTCGCTACTTGCTTGATGATTTCCCGTTCGGTATTATAATGGTGCTATTGTTCGGACAGATAATGAATCCATAGTACAAAGCATTGTCTTGATGATCCTACCCTACAGAGGTCAATGTCCTTTCAATGTCACAATGGCTTTGTGTGTGCATGAAAAGCATCGGGCTTATATGAGAGCTGCTGTTGCACGTCTAGGTTCTTGATCAGTAGGACAGTGGAAGAGAGTATCCGGCAACTATCAACGTATACACTCCAAGATATTTCCAGTACCATCTTCTGTTCGACTCAAAACAATCTCCAATAGTCTATTTCAAGTAAATGTCGCCTCCAATCTGTCATCCCGACTCCTTACCTTGGGCAGTCTTCACGACAGAGAATATGCGACGACTCACACTCAATACTCGAATGCACCCCGAGAATGACTCCGATCTCCAGGAAGAAAATATTGAGCTTATCCCCGCGCCACTCTTTGCTGGCAGAGAACTTCGGAGGCAGCTGTTACCGTCAGCAACGAACACACTTCTTGAAAGTCTGGATGCCATCGATGACGTTGACCAGTTCTTAGACTCTTTCCAACGGCACATCACAGAGCTTCGCACACAAGAAGCAGCGACTCTCCCGTCCGGAGAGCTTGAAGCAGTACCGGAAGAAGGTAGACGCTGCCCATCATCCGGCTCCCTTGACTTACAGGAACTGATTGATAACAAAGCTTTCTATACCGAAGAGGCCGATATCGGAGATAGCAGATTTGACAGTGAGACAACTGCTGTAGGCACGGAGCCGCTCGAGATCCTACGGCCAGATGTTTATGTTCCGAGACCTCTGGCCTTGCGCAACGAAAATCGGGCCAACGACAATGGACCCTTCACCGCGCCAATGCCCAATACGACGAACACTGCAAAAGTGCTGAAGCCAAAAGTTTCCAAACCAAGACCTTTGCTCATAAGCAAGGCGCCCATCGCCCACGGATGGAATGGTAACCGCTTAGGCAGCATCGTTCTCCCGCCAAGGGGCGGCATTGAGGTGGGCCGATCTAGTGCCAGCACCTTCATCGACTTCCAAATCCATCAAGAGCTAACACGATATAACATCTCAAGCGACCACGTACCCGCCAAAACGCCGCCGATCAGTCCAAAAACGCCTGTTTTTCACCCTTCACATTGAGGAAAGGTTTGATTGTCCAACATTGACGGTTTGGAGGTGAGTGGCCCTTTCGCGATAGTTGAAATTGATAGAACCAGCTAGCCGTTGAGATTCTGACCCAATGTAAATTTCTATCGCATACATAGAACGAATGAACTAGACGTGACTAAAAGTGGAAAAGAAACCGGAAAACGGGATGAGAAACCGATTGCTTGAGTAAGGTCTATATAGCCAAGCTCGTACCTCCGTATGGTCTTGGGGTGTCAACCAGACTTCAGGCGGGGGTCTCGTGTCGCGGTCACTTCATGAAGAGCTTTCTATTGCGAGGCTGGGAGTTTTCCCCACTATATAATAGCGCAGTGGCAATTGATGTGTGACTGTGAGTATGCTCTACATTTACGAATGCCCTCGTATTGAACGATAAGGTGGTAGCCCTAGGAGTGGCTAAAATGACCACACGATTGTCAGATACGGACCCGCTATCGGTCGGTCAGTGATATGCTTGCTTCGGATCACGCCGAGTAGAGACCGCCAAGCAGTGATAGGAACAATCCGAAATGAGATCTTATTTGATGTAGGGAAACAACTGAAAAAGGGAATTGAATTGTCAGGCCCTTCACACCGGAAATGTCAGATGTTAAGTACGAGTAGTACTGTACAATCTCTCAGCCTTACTTTAAGGCTCGCCGTAATCACCACCTTAATTTGAAAAAGGCTGTGGCGCGGCGGCGGCGGCGGCGGAGTCACCCTTCACAAGTCCCCAAATAACCCGTCGCTAAAGATCACCTAACACCGCTACGGAGTACTCCGTATCTTACCTGGTGTATTCCGTACGCACAGTTCTTACTGTGTCGAACGTCCAATGCTTCGACGTCTTCGACGTCTTCATCCTCATCCTCATAAGCTGCTGTGGCTCAACACTACCGTTGCAGTGCCACGTCGCTTCTATTGTGGACATTACGAGCAGGGTCTCGTACTGCAGTCTGCACCATCGTACCTAGGATGTTGATTACTATCACACCTTTACTTACTATGACTCGACCCTGCTTCAAGGGAGTCAAGGCGCCCTGACCAAATCTCCGCCACCGCTGCGCTCCCGTATTATTGCTATTCCTCATTTCTTCGTTCTCGCTTTCGGGCTGCTAAGGCAAACCTACTACTCTCTAGATCAAACAGCTATGCCGCTTTGGCCAGAGTTGGTGGATGGTGGTCGATGTTGCGGCTGACCAAGCTGATGAGGTCTGACCTGTCAGAGCCCCCGTTGCTCGTGATGGATCTTGTTGGATCGTATGTTTTGCTATTTGCACATCCTGCGTTCGGGTTCCCATGTTGCGATTAGATGTTCTCATCTCCATACCAAAACAATAGTCAACGTTAATAATCCTTGAGGTCCTGTTGTTACTCGTTTGCTATAAGATCCGTAGCCTTCCCTTTGTTTTATCTTATTTCTCCAGCAGTTTTCCAATCTTCAGCCTTTCTTACTCTTCTTGCTTGTATACAGGACACTCGTTTGGACCCTGATTGTTGATCACTTTTATCCTTTTTTATTTTTCCCATTCCAATAACACGAATCACCCTGACGATGCATTCTTCTCTCGCCATTGTTGTTGCCGCGTTGGCCGCATCTACGTCGGCTCTGGGTGTCCGAGGTGTTCCATATGGCGCTCTCCCTCCCAGCCAACCTTATGGTGGAGTGAACACCACCACTGATGTCGGACCTAGTGGCTCAGCTGTGTCTGGCTCGAGTCCTACTGGATACGTCTCCCCAACAGGTGGTTATCCTATGCCTACGGGCAAAGGACCTTACCAGCCTCCAGGTAGTGGGTACCCGCAACCCCCAGGCACTGGCGTCGCTCCAACAGCCTCCGGGGTTGGACCTACTGACACTGGCGCTCCCACTCCACCCTTCGGAAGCGGCACTCCAGGACAGCCAATCGGTAGCGGTTCAGGAATTGTGGGTCCTACGGGGACTGGATCAGGCGGATCCCCACCCGGCATCACACCTCCCGCTGGTCCTACAACAACCACTGTCTACGGACCTGGCACTACGACAATCACATCCATCTCTGTTGGCACCACCACGGTAGTCTCCACGATTACGACCTTCGTCCCTTGTTCGACGCCCATTGCAACCGCGGGCAAATCAACATATTACTCCACCTTCTTGACAGTCTCATACGCGACCACAACTGTAACCGCTTTGACCACAAAGGTTCAGGTTATCTGCCCAAGTACAACAGCTGGCAGCCAAGCCTCCGGCTACCCAGGCTCGGGCTCTAGCAGCTCGGGCTCAAATAGCGCTGTCAACGGAGGCACTTCCAACTCTGGCTCCGGGTCATCAGGATCTCAAGGCAGCAGCAACTCAGGTACCAACGGTTACTCATCATCTGGTTCAAACAGCCCCGTAAACGGCAACGGCAATAGCAACTCAGGTACCAACGGTTATTCGTCATCTGGCTCGAACAGCCCCGTGAACGGCAACGCTGCCAACGGTCAATCGTACAAGCCAACAACTGTCTTCGGCCCGGCATCTGCCCCAACTAGTGGCACATGTGCACCAGCTCAAACTGTCTACTCCACTATGGTTGTCACTGTCACTGCAGGAGGCTCATCCCCAGCAGCCGCCTGCTCCGCTTGCCAGACCTATACCCTCACTCTTCCCAACGGCTCCCCCTACACAGCTGTCGTCTCTCCTACCTCCGCGTCTGGCAGTCAGGGTTCCGGTCAACCCGGCTCGAGCTCCCCACATTACCCCTACCCCGGCCAAGGAAGCTCAGGACCTCAAGGAAGTGGCTCCTCATACGTAATGCCAAACGGACCAACCGCCGCACCAAGCGCAAGCGGTGCGTACGGATATGGGCGGAAAATGTACCTATAGAATGGGTGGTAGTCGGAAGTCGTTCATCGATCCGGCAAGCGAGCATATTAGACGGCGTCCTTGTTTTTCTTCTTGTTGGCCATTGTTCCTGATGCGGGACGCTCATGGTAACGAGCTTGGGACTGTGCCTTGCCTTTCTTTGAATTCGCTTTTTGAGAAAAGGTTTTTATAGAAGATATATCAACCATGATATCAGACCAAATGCATTTTCTACGTGACGGAATCTAAGAATCGTTTGATAAAGAATTGTAATTCTATGACCTTTTGACTTAACCCTGCAACGCCCCTAAGCATTTTCCAATTAGACAACTTGCTCCAACGCTCAACCGCTGTCTTATTTGTTCTCCCACATTGCCAGATATCTGAACAGGAACTCGACGGTCAGCCAAAAAAAATTGGTACAAAGGTTGCGTTGTATTCTGTTTTGTTCGAAAGACCATACACATCATACCCACGATACCTTCTCTCACACACTAACACCACAAACCACAATCTCCTCACTCTTCTCCTAACATAAACCACGTCTTCAAATTAATCTGCTGCAGTATTGCAAATACTAATTAAGCAGGGAACTCATTCCACAGAACTCCAAATTACAAGACCCAAGAACCAACAACGTGAGACCCGACAAGCGACATCGCAATTCTTACTTCACATGCGAACGAACAGACATCGTTATCAATGATATGTCATCTACATGAATCGAAGTGGCTGTGTAATTAATTCAATCCGAAACATGAAACACTCCAGGATGGAGTCCTCGAAATTGCGCAGTCAACGTGAAACAAGCTGAGCATCTATCTGAGTCAGACGCGAGATGTGTTCGAGTAACATGTTGTTAAGCTCAATGGAAAGTTCCGCTGGAAGGATCATATTGGCGGGGTGAGGGTGGGTCGAAAGAAACCGTGGTCTGAGAACGGGGGATTTTTGATACGATGTGTGCCTGGCGTTCCGTATTCTCAAGGGCAAAGGGAAGGAATAAGGAATGGTGTTTTGAGAGGTTGAATGAGGATATGGCGGAGTAGGGGAGGAGAGTTTCATGCGTGATGTTTGTGTGAGAATGTCTATAATCTCTCTTCAATTCATGTATTGGGATGAACATGTCTCTTTCTCTGTCATCCCACCATTCATACTGATCGTCTCCCAACCGCATCTATATATCCTCTCACCACTCACCTCTCATCATCCTTCCTCACCCAAAAACCCACACTCCAATCACAAGGTACCTCTTCCGTCCCGCCCAAGATCCTTAAACCAAAAGCCCAAAGTCGAAAAGTTAACCATCATCTCCAGATGTCCCAATAACCTCCACGAAAGGCATTCAGTGTCTGCCTCCACCACCTCACTCCAACATAATCCGCAGGCCGGTACTATATTCTAGCAACATTCGACTTGGATAAAAATTCTGAAGTATCAAGGCAGGACCTGAACAGAAATGCTGGGGCATTACTTTGGCTTATTCCTGGGAATTTGGGAGTTGCTGTGTGAGCTTTATACCGTTTTGCTCATTGTGGTGGCATGAGCAGGTGAAGGTTTTTTAATGGGGTTGTCCCAGATGAAAGATGTGTTCTTTAGCAAGGCGTTTGGCGTTGGGATTGAAGGTCAGGTGACCGATGCGTGCACGTGGGTGGTAGTTTGGTAGCACATTGAACGTCGAGCAATTTCGGAATTTCTGGTCAAAGCAAGCAGGTATAAAAAGTCTCAGGTGCTGGATCATGATCGATATATTCTGAATAGGAATCTCTTTGCCCAAACGCCCGCTCTCCGTTGGCTGCTTGACGTGGTTTCAGCTTCTAGAGCAATAACAGTTCTTAAAAATGGCAATTTCATCAATAGTCGAGTCAATTCGAGATCGCATACCAGAACGCTCTAGCCAAAATGACAACAACATCTTTCAAGGCATCCTTGGCGTGATCAAGACGCAATGGCATCTAGGCTTCACCGCCTTTGGCGGGCCACCAGTGCATTTCCAGATAGTAGGTTCCAATCCATCAATCTAATCCAGCAATAATAGAAAAATATCACACATACTTACAGAAATGAACAGTTCCATAAGCTCTTCGTAGACAAGCACAAATGGATCGACGAGCAGATGGTACGATGCTCGCCCCATTAAATAGAAAGATAGCTCTAAAGCAAATCACAGTATCAAGAACTCTTTGCCATTTCGCAGGCACTGCCAGGTCCAGGAAGCACAAAGATGCTGTTCTGCATCAACAGCATCCACAGCGGGTTTATTGTGGGAACTTTTTCGTTTCTACTTTGGAGGTGCCCTACGTCCTTCTGCGTATTGACTAGATCATGTTTCTGATTCAAGACAGTCTCCCAGGAGCCATAGGCATGTACGCCCTCTCCCTTGGGGTCCAAAATATCAAGACTGGGCTTCCCGATCCAGTGTACGCCCTCTTATCCGGTCTCAATGCAGCGACCGTGGGCATCGTATTGCTGGCAGCTGTACAATTAAGTCAAAAGGCCATCACTGATAAGCTAACAAGACTGTTGGTCTTTTTTGGTGGAGCTGTCGGAATGCTGTATACAGCACTTTGGTACTTTCCCATCCTAATGGTTGTCGGTGGACTAGCTACACTTCTATGGGACCTACGAGTCCCGCACAAGCTGGCCACGCCCATCGTCCAGAAATTCACCCGACGACGACAGCGTAACATCGACGAGCCCTCGCAAGACATAGAACTCAACCCAGCCGCCTCCGCCGAATCATCCGCTCAACCCGAAGGGTCTGAACCACGCGTTATCCCCGCCTCCTCCAACCTCCCCATGCGCCTCTCCTCCGGCCTCCTCCTCCTCACCGCCTTCCTCCTCGCCTTCATCGCCCTAATGATCACCCGCGGCGTCCTGCACCCACTTCCGCTCACCTATTCCCTCTTCGCAAATCTCTACCTCGCCGGCACCATCATTTTCGGCGGAGGGCCCGTCGTCATCCCCCTGCTGCGCGAGTACATTGTCTCCGAAGGCTGGGTCTCACCGCGTGACTTCCTGCTCGGCCTCGCCATCATCCAGGCATTTCCGGGTCCGAATTTCAACTTCGCAATCTACCTCGGCGCGCTAACCGTCGCGAACCAAACCTCCCTACCAACTATCCTCGGCGCCATCATCGGCTACGTCGCCATCTTCCTTCCGGGAATCTGGGTGCAAACCGCCTTCCTAGGCGTCTGGCGTGTCTTGCGAGGAAAACTCTGGTTCCGCTACCTGCTGCGGGGCCTGCACGCCACGGCCGTCGGGCTCGTGTACACGGCTGTGTACCGGCTATGGCAGATTGGGTTGCTCGATCAGGAGAGCCAGAGTGGGCGGCCGTTGGGGGATGATGCGTGGTGGGTTGCGGTGACGGCGACGAGTTTTGTGGGGGGCAGGTGGTTTGGGGTGAGTGCGCCGGCGGCCATTTTGTTGGGAGGGTTGATGGGGGTAGTGTGGTATGGGGTGGTTAGGGGGTGACGGCGAGTAGCTTTGGGAGGGTTTAGGAGGGATGGTTTGGGTGCGTGCTAAGGTGATAATGTCCATAGGTTGGTTCATCTTTTTGGATATGTTGGGGAAGCAGCAATTACAGCCTATATCGTTTTCTTAGCCACTGCCCCCTACTTTTCGCCCGACTCCCCTCTTCCCACCCCAAGCTCTCCCCTCTCCACCCCTCTCCACCCCTCTAACCTTCGAACACATTACTTAAAACCCCCTCACTTACCACTCATCAATCCTCCCTTCATAAATCATCCAGTATTCGTCCCATCACTCTCATCCACCTCACAATCTCCTTTCGGTTATCTTACACCATCCATCACATGCAACATCCCAACCTCCCCCACCCCCCACCCCGCACCCCCACCCTCGTCCCAGAACCAACTCTCGGACTAGCAACAACGTACAATCAATGCAAGAAAAAAGGAAAAGAAAAGAAAAGAAAAGAAATAGTGGCCTAACGTGAACGATGGTAGAAAACCAAACCAAAATCACGCTCAACTTTCCACAACCGCTCCCGAGGAGAGAGAAAAAATAAATCAAGACAACAAAAGTCAGATGTGCAAAAGAGCAAAGAAGATTGTTTGAGATTGAGACTGAAGAGCGGAGAAAGAAAGAAAGAAAGAAAGGAGAAAAGGCAAAGAAATCGCCAGTGAAGATAGCACCCAAACGACAATCAGAGAAAAAGGAAAAAGAAAGACGAACATGTCAGAGTAAAAAGAAAACCAACGAAACAGGGAGAAAGAAGCAGGGGTAAGTGAAGGAGAGAAAAGCAGTGCCAGAAGCGGTACCGAGACAATCATCAACCCCCCTCACCCCCCTTTCTCCCTACCTCCTCAAACCCCTCCGAATGGTCCTCCCCAATCCACACACTCTCCTCCCCCTCCCAAGAAAACCCACTCACTCTTCCCAAACCCACCGACCGAACCATGCTAAAGCGCGAAACACTCAGTCCGCGTGTGGGCTTTACATATTCTGTTGGTGGAGGAAGCAGAGGCTGGGGAGAGAGGAATTTGGAGAGGAGTGGGGGGAGAGGGGAAAAGGGGTGGATTTGCACTCTCAAGAGTTTTTTTAGTGTTAGGGTGGAGAGGACAAGGCAAGACAAGGCATGGCAAGGCAAGGCAAGGCAAATGCCGTATCCCCCAACCCATGCCCAAAATCCCAGAGTCACCAAAGTGCATAAAACGGTTTTGGCGAAAAGGAATAAAGAGGGGGCGTTGGATTATGTGTGAGATGAGCGTGGCGGGGGGTCAAGGTGGGTCTGGGTGGGTGTGAAGGGGGTGGTGAAGGGTTGGTGAGCGTGGAGAATGGATGGTATAGCGATGTATCAGAGTACATGTGTGAAAGATTCAACAAGGATGTTCACACGGTTAGTGAGTATCTGATATCGCTGGCTTGAAGTAGATTCTTGCTTATGGGGAATTGATTTTCTGGCTTTTTGAATTTTTGTATGGTGTCTCGTCTACTGCCAATCACCAACATCTCCAAGCTCTTTCAACCTCCACTGAAACCACCCTAAAGTCAGTAAACAGCCCCGAAACCCCACCCGACACTTAACACCCTCGCCGCCAGGAAACACGCCAGGCCACCCGCATAGCACATACCGGTAAAAACAACCAACCCCCAATACTTCCCGCCATCTGTCACCAGAATTTGCCCGGCAATCGGGATTCCCGTCAGACACCCAAAACTTACAATTGTATAGCACGTCGCGTACCACCGCCCGAACTCCTCGGTCTCGCACAGCTGGCCCACGCAGACGGGCGTCAGGCTGATATTGCTGCCGGATGCAAAGCCGAAAAGGACGCCGAAGACGCAGAGGCGCGCGATGCTGCTTTCCGCGGTGAGCCAGATGGCCAGGACGCTGACGAGGCAGAGGAGGACGGTGACGATCATGGTGTTGAATCGGCCGAATCGGTCTGCGACGTAGCCGGGAACCCAGCGGCCGAAGAAGGAGCCGGCGTTTACGACTGCGAGGATTTGATAAGAGAAGGTAGGGGAAATGCCATTGGCGAGGGCGTAGGAGGAAATGTAAGAAAGAGGGATAAAGAGCCCCCATTCGACAAAGAAAACGCCGCCTGTCGTGAGCGCAAAAGTCGTGTTTCTTAAAATGCGGAAATCGGGCCACACGTTGCCACCTACTTTTGGAGGCAGCCGCGAGCGGATCAGCAGGTTGGCAATGAGGAGGAGGAAGAGGAATATAAAGGCCATAATGCGGACGGCCCATCTGTACCCGAGAATGGGGAAGAGCCGTTGGAGCATGAGGGGAAAGACTATGCCTCCAATGGAGCCGCCAGTAGTAGCGAGGCCGGTTGCGGCGGCGCGGGAGGTGAGGAAGAAGTGGGAGATGGAGGAGACGGCGGGAGTGAAGATGAGGGAGGTTCCGACGCCGCCAAGGATGGAGAAAGTCAGGATAAAGTGCCAGTATTCTGCAGGATGAGTGGAGTCAGCAACGTTCCGTGGAGGCAATGAAAGGGAAGTAGAAATTTATGTTTAGCCCGGAATTAGTATTCCATTCAAGGTAGAGTAAGAGATAGATATAGCATACCGGTACTCTCAGCAATCCCTATAACCCCAACAGCCAGACACACCGTGCCCGCCGCCACCAACCATCTCGGCCCCTTGGCATCAAACACCGGCCCAATCTGGATGCCACAGAAGAATGCCAGGAACACATAGAGACTGAAGATCCAGCCAATGCTGCTAGGCGAGTAATGTGCCAACTGATGTGTGCTGAGGTAGGCCTGTAAAGTGCCAACAGTGTTCATGAGGCCAAAGGCAGCCACCATGCCACTGAAAGAGCCGAGGACGACGAGGTAGGCCTGTAGCCCGCCCTCTGGATAGGTGACTTCTTCTGGAGATCCATGGGCTGGAGAAAGGGCTTCAACATCGTGCTCGACAGCGGAGGGTGATGTGGTGGAGCCATTGAGTGTGACTACAGTCTTTTCGTCCTTGTCACCAACCGGCAATGACGTTTTGCTCCCGCTCTCGCATCCTATGGGCAAGTTTTCATCGTGGACTTCCTGTCCATGGAACTTTTGGTTCATGGGCTGCCCAGCTTTCCCCCGCTATTATCCAAGTCCTTGCAATTTCTCCCTTTACTTGAAATGGAGCCATTGCAACGAACGGAGTTGATCTGGTGGGAGATGATTAACACATGTGTAAAAATAGCGCTGCATTGGTACACTGGGAAGGTTCCATAGCGGATATCTATAGCGTAATGACGAGGGTGCCGATAGCCGGAGCTGTGAGTGGTTGAGATTTGCGTGTGTAGGTTGAAGTTATTATGAATCACTGAGAAATTGGGAAGCGTGGGATGAAGATTGTGTAGTCGATGGCATAGTGCTCGGAGTTGTGTTACACAGGTGGTGCATCGCGACCAGATGTTGACTCGTACTTCATGCATTGACTTCGGAAATGGATAAAAGCGCATGCACGAATATCAACTCATATATTATTGTATTAGATTGCGAGGATATCAATCTTGCTGCAGTCATGTTCAAATCAGATTCTGTGTGAGGACTCTATATTTGTTTTATTATACTATTTAATAATGAAGCGTATACAGTGCCAAGTTTGCAATTGAATGCCTGGCATTGTGCGAGAACACAACGGAAACTATCCAATCCAATCCCATCATGCCTAGATACACAGTGTTTTCGATGCCCTCCTCATTATCATCGAAGTTCATGTAAAGGATATGCGGTGAAAGAGAAGCATGTCGTCCATTCGTACTCCTTCCTCCGTCCCTTGATTTCCTCCTTTTGTAACAACATAGCGAATAGCCGAAGACGCTGATTGATTTATAGCATGGCGAAACCAGCGGCAACACCGACGGCGACACCGACGATTTCCTTGTTCCAGCTCATGAGGCTGGCAGCACCCTTGAAGGTAGCAGCAGGAGCACCAGTGCTGAAAGTACCGTTGGCGGATGGGGATGGTACAACGGAGATGGAAGCGGGCTTGGTTGGGGCCTGGATCTGACCGTCGGTGATTTGTGAGACAGGTGCGACGGTGGTGATGGCCTTGGAAGGCGCTTGGATTTGACCGTCGGTAATTTGAGAGACAGGTGCGACGGTGGTGGTGGCCTTGGAAGGCGCTTGGATTTGACCGTCGGTAATTTGAGAGACAGGTGCGACGGTGGTGGTGGCCTTGGAAGGCGCTTGGATTTGACCGTCGGTAATTTGAGAGACGGGTGCGACGGTGGTGATGGCCTTGGAAGGCGCTTGGATTTGACCGTCGGTAATTTGAGAGACAGGTGCGACGGTGGTGGTGGCCTTGGAAGGCGCTTGGATTTGACCATCGGTGATCTGGGAGACAGGTGCAACTGTGGAAGCTTTGGTGGCAGCCTGGATCTGACCGTCTGTGATCTGAGCAACGGGGGCAACAGTCGATGTGGCAGCTTGAATTTGACCGTCTGAGATTTGGCTTTGCGAAGCAACGACGGCGGCGAATGCCAAGGAGAGGAGGATGTTCTTGATGGAAGGCATGGTGAAGGTTGGTATATTAAGAAGGATTGGGTGTTGAAGGTTGCGAGAGTATGTGCGGCGTATTCCGTACAGCGAATGTCTTGATCGTCGAGTGATCAGAAGCGAATGTTGAGAGCGATTGACTTTGAGAGAAATTGTACTGTGAACGGAGAAAGCAGATGTTTGTATGTTTGGATGAAGAGAGAAGAGGGAAAGGAGAGGAATGTAAAGGAAATAAATAGATTAGTAGTCACTCCACCAACGGCACAACACGCGGGATTGTGCTGCATGGGGGGTTGGCGGTGGCGGGGCGAACTCGGACCAACCACCCAACAGAGATGCGGCGCCAGTGAAAAAGGCGAAAGGGGCTAAACCTGATGCATGATCTGATGGCCGGGATAAAACACAAGAATAGCCTCGTTGCCCCCAGCATCACACCACATCCTTACGACTCTACTCCGTACTGTGTAACAAACACTTCCTCTGCTTGTCCGTCAAAACTCGAGTGGTTGAATTCCCACGGTTCCCCTCCTCCAACTATTTCTGATTCGTTGTCCCACAAACGCCCCCATGGGTTGCGTATGGAGACCGAAGGGGGCTGCGATAGCAGCGATAGTAGCGGCGAGTAGATCCATGCCTGATTAGGTTACGGCTTTGCGCTAAAGTCAATTCGATATCGAGTTCCGTAATCGAACCGAAAGCTTTTAACGGATTATTGGAGGATTGTGGGCGATTTAAGCAGGAAAAGAACCGAGTTCTTCATTAAGCAACAAAGCGCAACCTACCACGATCATTTGAGACTACTCTTTTATTTTTGTACTGTTATCGGAATCGTAGAGCAATGGACATGATAGTAACTCCGTACGAGTATATCGCAAGGTCTTCCTTCCTGGAGCGATATGCTCGTATTCCCAACCTTGCTCCTTCACAATTAGGTGGGAAAGATTGCGCGATGGATGACTAGCGCTCAAAAAAGTGGTGATAAAGGGGGAAATTGGCGGTGGATTAACCGGCTCCAGCTAGCTCCAAAACGGAGTAAGCTGGATGCAGATCTCGGTCTACCATGCACACACATATCATGAAACTGGAAAAGCAGCGTTGCGTGGAGACGAGTGGGGTAAGGGACACCTTGCCTACGAGGCTACGAAAGCCTACGAGGTTACCTTGGGAAGCCCGGTTGGATCGTAGCGTCACTCAAATGGCTTCCTGCATACGGAGGACGGTAATGTGCATCAACAACCACCACTTGATGATCTTGACGAGGAGGCTCAAGCTATGGTCTCAGCGATAAGGATAAGTAATCCAAAACATACAAAGCACCAGAATCCGTGTCTTGAAACTGATGGGTGGTTGAAATGCATCCGAGAGGCAGAAAACCGTCAGCTTTCTAGACTCTTCATCCTTTCTCCAGCCCAGCACTCTATTTATAGTAATCATGACCAAATCATCCAGACCATGGGAATTCCTATCCGGACCAAAGCCAGCCTCCCATCCAATTTCCCAATGTGGTAGCGTATTGATATGCCCAAAACCTGATGGCCAGAACTCCATGAAAATAATACAGCCAGTGAGAGCCTCCCCAACGGTCCTATTCACGTCATCCAAACCGTTGCTGCAACAAGTGCAATCATGACCCAAAAGCCGGAAGCCTCCAAAAGTATCTGGACGCCCGAGGAACTGGAATCGGTTGGACTGGTGTCGCTCGTGCTGTCATCCGTTCCGTTTGGAAGTGTTCCGTTGAGTATGATCGTTTTGGTTCCATTTACGTCTGCGATGTTGACCAGACTGCTGTTCAACGACGCGGCACTTCCATTCCCTAAGACGGAATCAAGGTAGGTCGAGTTGTCATTGTTATCGCATCCACATGCGTTGTATTGTTGACACAAACATGTTACGGGGAGGCTCTCGTTTGTCCCTGCTGGCTGCGACGTTTTCGAGGCGTTGTGGTAGTTGTACGGGTGCGAGTAAGGATAGGCATAGGCTGCACCGAGCCATAACCCAGGTAACAGCCCTAAAGCTGCTCCACCAATAACATATGGCGCGATGCCACGAGGCGAACTTGAGCCAGCTCTATATGCTGATGTTGAGCCTCCACCATAATATCTACCACCACCGTATGATGGTGCCACTGATGACGAGGAGCTGCGAAATCGGTCAAACGTTTGACTCCCACATGCAAAACCGGAGAAGCTTACCTCGCTGTGCCTGTATTCCCGGAACCTCGACTTCCTGAAGATGAGCCTGCCGTAGACCCACCAGATGAGCCCGATGAGCCCGAAGATGTTGAACCGCCGCTACTACTTCTTCCTCCTCCCCCTCCACCTCCTCCACCTCCTCCACCTCCTCCACCACCGCCAGAACTTCCCCCGCCACCTCTCCTCTTCTCCCATTGACTAGCCAGCGACTCATCGAACCTTTCAGCCAGTGACGCATCTACTGCCTCTTCTGCATCCGCTTCCTGGCCGGAGATACCATGATTTGGGGTTTGTATTGATAGCGAAGAGGCGACTGATGATCCTGCGAGCAGGATAGTAACTGATGATAAGAACCTCATAATAGTATTATGCTGCGCTTGTGAACGTATGCTCAGGACACAGATGTGGTTGGAGAAGAACGGTATGGGTATACACTCGTGAATGAAGTGAAAGAGGTGATAATTCGTGTTTGCCTCCAAAATTGGTGATACCGCAAGCAGATTTGAAAATCATTATCATCGTCATAGCATGGTCTTATTCTAGTGGTCGGCACGACTTTTGCCGGTACAGCCCGTAAGGCTGATCCTGGCCCATGACGGCTAGTCACATGTTTGACAATGCCACAACTCCGGCCCTAAAAACTCATTCGAGGTCGCAAGAGGCGATTCGCTCGAATAATCACTGTACGGTATGCAACATATGGTGTGCTCATTCATTCTTTGGTCCCGTTGCCTACCGATGCAAAGCCTTTAGATTACTTCGTTGTCGTGGCTGTATAACCGTAAGGAATGAGGACAATCGACAATTGCACCTCACTTTCTTCAATGCCTGGCCGAAAGACCGACGAGCTACTCAAAGCTTACAGCACATTCACTAGGGACTACCTTATACTTGAGAGCAAGGCTTGGCAGTATCCGACTCTTGTATAACTTAGTCTCTCGTTCTGTCGAGATCTTTTCAATTCTCATCTTTATGTTCGTCTCTCATCCACCGATATCTCATAAGTCCCTCACGCTGGCTCTGGATCTAATGTGCCGTTCGTTATGCGGAGGAGGTAGTGGAAATTTCCCCTGGGGGAAGATGGCCAGGGCCCGATGCTCACAAGGTTGTTACGAATCGGCCAAAAAGTGAACACACTTATGAACAATTCTATTCAGGTATGTATAGCATATTTCAACAAAGACCTCTTTTCCTCTTGCAGAATTGCTCATCTACCTCACTATCAACTTAATCTTGATGTTGATCATCTGCTTCCAGCAATTCGCGGTTGAGGAACCAGCTTTTTGGAGTAGACCGCTTGAAATTCTGAGGGTCTCGTATAATCATTGGGAACACCTCCATCTTATAAGTCATATGCTACGGAGTACTCGGTTTCATTCCAAATCGACTTGTGTCTAGGACGGTTTCACTCGCCTTTTAGAAGGGGTGAAGCGATTGCTAATTTCTTTTTTTAACGGACGACTGGGTAGACTCTGTAACCAACTCTACCGAGTTCTCTTAGGCAAAGTCTCAGAACAACCTACTCTGGAGACTTTGCCAAGCTCTGCTACTTCGCTGCCGCTTTCGCACTTAGTTAGAGTATCCGAAGTACCTTCATCTTGGTTTCCCGATTCTTGACAACTTTCCACTGGGTAATTTATACATTATTCTATACGGCGTTGTATTTGTTCATGGCATTCGAAATCGGCAGATCCGCCTGACATGCTGCTCTCCTGTGCACTTCTGGACACAATAATTCATCACGCATCTTCCTATCTATCGACAACATACGAAGTTATACACTTCAACGCCCTTGGCAAGAGTGAAAGAAGACTTGGTGTCAAGTACGCCCTACTAACCTCTACAACAACAAAAAACGGTCCAGAACGCAGTGGTATTTGAGTGGTTCCGTCCTAACGTGGGTGCTACCTGGTGTAAACTAGGGTGGTGCTTCTTACCGCTTGACCACGCGGTACTAGGCAGAAAGTCATCCGTAAGAGTTCTGCCCAACACAGGTGGGTTCATAGATAGGACTTACTCTACCTCCGTATGGAGTATCCAATGAGACACGTGCCAAGGCTGACAGCGGGGTCCAGTGTTCGAAACCACCTTACCTTATCGGGAGGAGCCAGTGAGAATGAAGCTTAGATCACCCAAGACTTTCACCCCCACTTTGATTTAGTTCGATCAAAGGCCTTTCATGTATACCACAGTACAACCCGAAGGTGCTGTTGCATGCCGGGCGACTCTGCGCAGGGCAATCAATGACCAATTACAAAGTACTTGTAGACGGGCTCTCCCACTTACTTTGCGTCGTTTATCTCTCTCTCTCTCTTTGTATCTCCTCATTTCGCAGATCTGAGATAATTCTCCGTTGAATCGTAATATACGGCTGGCCATTGGGGCAGTCTTCACAGTTTACCGCATCTTTTCAGCACCCAATGCAGGTTGAAAAAAGTTTATTCAGCTGCGTTATGCTTTACTCTTGAATACCAAGTCAATTCCTCTGAAACAAACAGTCAGATCTAAACTACCATTGAAGAAAATTCAACCGCTTAGCTTGTTAGGAATTGTCGGCAGCAAATTCGAAGTATATACACCCGTTCTACGTTCGACAATACTCTGGATCTATAGACCCCAAGTCTCCAAAGGCAAACACCAACTACCGCGACAATGCCTATCTTCATGAACCCGTTCCAGAAGCACGATGTCAGTGACTTTCCTGGCGTTTACGTGCCACTCGATCAATCTCGACGAGACGCTTCAGTGGTAGCGGACCATGACAAGAAGCTTGGAACATACTCCAACGATGCCGCTGCCCTGAAAAACGCCGAAACGGGCATGACCCCCAGCCAAGAATTCAGTGCATACACCATTGAGGGCCTCAGAGCCGAAATTGATCTCGGTACGCTGTACAACTCGATCCTATGAAGAAGTCCCTGTAGACTAATCTACCAGACATTGCTGCTTCCGGCCATGACACGGCTTATGATCGTATGTGAAGTCAAATTCTTTGGGTCCCCTGATTCAGAGTGACTATCAGTTCATGTAGGACGTTTGTCTAATTGGGTACAGGCAAGTCAAAAGTAATCAACAAGGCCATCCAAGACATTGGGATGGGCCCATACCAATGGCAACTTTTCGTGCTCTGCGGATTCGGATGGCTTGCAGACAAGTAAGTACACCTTGGTCAGGGCATGGTGATGTAAGAAGGCTGATTTGGCTAACCGCCTGAACTTCTAGCATGTGGCTTCAGGTAGGCCTCGAAACCCAACATTCCTGTCCTCAAAATGCTAATGATAAGTTCAGGCCGTTGCGCTTACATTGCCAAGCTTAACCCTGGAATTCGGCCCCAGTGTTATTCAAGTCCGGTACACAACGTCCTCTCTGTTCATCGGGCTTTGCCTTGGAGCTTCCTTCTGGGGAATCGGATCCGACATATTTGGTCGACGTCTTGCTTTTAACACGACATTGTTTATCGCTGGTGTGTTCGGTCTTGCTGTTGGGGGTGGCCCCAACTGGATTGGAACCTGTGGGCTCTACGCAGCATTAGGTGTCGGAGTAGGGGGAAAGTATGATTGACAATACTAATATCCGAGTGTGCTTTGCTGAGATATTTGATAGTCTCCCAGTAGACGGGGCACTGTTCCTGGAATTCCTACCTTCCGCATCCGGGGGACTGTTGACCCTTCTTTCGGTCTGGTGGCCTGTGGGACAATTGATTGGCTCGCTCAGTAGGTTGCCCGTTTGGTTAAAAACGTTAGGTATCTAATCCGTTGTAGTCGCCTGGGGTTTCATCCCAAACTACACCTGTGACCCGACCCTCCTGTCTTGTAACATTTCTCTTCCGGGTCAGCCGTGCTGCCACAGTGCAGACAATAAGGGATGGAGGTACCTTATTCTTACCATTGGCGCGATAACGTTCATGATGTTCATTGCTCGCTTCTTCTTGTTTCACCTTTTCGAATCTCCCAAATTTCTGCTCTCTAGGGGTCGTCAGGCAGAGGCTGTGGCTACCGTGCACGGCATTGCTTACAAAAACAAGCGCACCACGTGGTTGACAGAGGAGATCCTAAATGAGATAGGCGGAACTGTCGTAACGGCTGGAGACCTCAAGCTTTCTTACGCTGAAGTCGTCAAAAGATTCTTTAGCAAATTCTCTAGTGATCGGATTGCGCCTTTGTTTGCAACCAGGAGATTGGGACTTATGAGTACGTACCGTTTCCTCCTATCTTGGCCCTCATAGGTTTGCGGGACTTGAAAATCCTGTCTTTCCGTCTGCCACCCTCCGAAGGCCAAAAAAAGCTGACATTGTGTAAAGCATGCCTCATCTGGTTCTGTTGGGCCACTATTGGCATGGGATATCCTCTTTTCAATGCTTTCCTTCCGCAGTATCTCCAGAATGCTGGGAAACACCAGGCACCAACACCTACCAGCATAGTCTATCGTAACTACGCCATCACATCGATCGTTGGCGTACCAGGATCATTCGTCGGCTACTATACTGTCGATATCAAGTATATCGGCCGCAAGTACACGATAGCTATCTCAACGTTGCTGACTGGGATCATTTTGTTTCTGTTCACTTCGAGCTCCAACCCCCCGTTCCAGCTTGCCATGACCTGTCTCGAAGCGTTCTTCCAAAAGTAAGTGTATCTAGAATTTAATTCTCCCTGACCTGAACGAGGTTTCGCTGTTTGAAGTCTTCTTCTGAAGTCAAAACTACGAAGATGTTCCCCATTTCTTATGCTTCTGTCTTGAAAGAAAGCTGCTAATAGGAATTCTTGTAGCATCATGTACGGGGTTCTTTATGCATACACGCCAGAAGTTTTCCCTGCGCCCAATCGAGGAACAGGAACCGGAATAGCTTCAATGTTGAACCGAATCTGCGGTCTCATGGCGCCCATTGTTGCAATCCACGCCGGATCAATCAATCCCAACGCTCCTGTATGGGCTGCAGGCTCTTTAATTCTGGCTGCGTCCGTGGCCATGTGCCTGTTCCCAATCGAGACACGGGGGAAGCAGAGCCTTTGAGGATCAGGTCGGTTGGACAGACGGAGCGCCACGGCCGTTAGTACCATTCAAAACGAGTGGCTTAACCCTAAATCGGCCAGCGTTTTGGCGAGCACGTTGAACTTATCACCAAAACGTTCATACACTGAGCAAAGCTGGCCAGTCGAAGACCTTCAGAAGGGAGTCATCAGAACTACAGTAAACCAGATTCTGTCCCATTGTTTGATACCGCTTCGCTCATGCACTGCAAACATTACTTAAGATGAACATTAGACAGTAACAACCAACTCTCACTGTTGAACTGTTTTCAATTTCTTTAAGGAAGCATTTTGTCGAGATACCTTGCGTCGAAACCTTAACCATAGAAAAATTCCCTCCGTCTTTCTAATTGTGGTAGGCCTTCCACTGAAGAGTTGCTCTGCTGGGCTTTCCCGCTTGATCTTATGCCTTCCTGCTGTTAAGAGTTTTCCATCTGGAAATGTTTCACCAAGGAATCGACCGTTCTCGAACTTCTCTGCCCAGGTTGTCGTCTAAAGTGTTTGAAGTTCTGGCAATACCAACACTTCATTATGCCTTCCTACGATTACAATTTTTTTCACCTGGAAATCTACCACTTAGTAGTAGCCTTATGTCTTGACTTCTTCTGCCTGGGTCGTTTTCCAAGGTGTTTTGAGTTCTTCCAATGGGTGTTGCTTATATCTTGATTCTTCATCGCTCGGTCTCAATTGGAATGTGTCATGACATATGATCCAATATGGAGATTTAGTCTCGGCAGCGCATATCTAAAGCTTGGTCCCTCCATCCTGCGGTACTGAAATAACCACCTTGCCCCAAGTCGCCCTACTACCTAGCAAACCCAGCGCCTCTCCTACCCTTTCCAAGCCAACAAACTCCTTATCCGAATAAACAGTCCCTCTGAACTTTCCCTGCTTCATCAATTCAAACAAACCGTCCCAGACCTCTCCGACCACTTCTGGTTGCTCTTTGGCATACATGCCCCAATGCACACCTACCAAACTCACATTCTTCAACAATACCCTATTCATCGCTACTTTTTCAATGCTCCCAGCCGCGAATCCAACAACTACAATTCTCCCGTTCCAAGCCGTACACTTTAAACTCGTGTTCACCATGCCAACAGGATCGAAAACGATATCCACTCCCTTCCCCTTGGGTGTAATTTTCTTCACCTCCTCCTCCCAGCCTTTCTGGTTATAGTCGATCCCGTAATCAGCACCATAACTCTTCGCAACCTCCAACTTCCTCGCCGAACCCGCTGTCGCTATGACTATCGCCCCAAAAGCTTTCGCAACCTGAACAGCTGCCAATCCAACCCCGCCGGCAGCAGCATGGACCAAAACATAATCTCCCTTCTTAACCCCCGACCTCGTTACGAGTGCAGCATAGCTCGTCGGCGCGGTTACCATCAACCCCGCCGCATCGACAAAGCCCCATCCCGGCGGCACAGGCCTCAATGATTCTTCCCTCGCACACACTTGTGTCGCATAACCTCCCTGCGCTGCACCAAAGACCCTATCGCCGACCTTGTATTTGGAGACAGCACTGGCGGAAGGTGTGGAAAGAATGACGCCTGAGAACTCGGAGCCGGATATCCAGGGGAGAGGGGGTTGATGTTGGTATTTACCGCGGATTTGGAGGAGATCGAAGAAGTTGGTTGCAGTGGCGTGGATGGCGATGAGGTACTCGTTTGGAGAGGGCTTGGGAGAGGGGAGGGTGGAGACGGTGAGTTCTTGTGGACCCTGGGGTGAGGGTTACATGTGGGGTTTGGAAATGTGAAGCTTGGGGAGCTTTACCTTGAGGTATTCTTTTACTTGTATGCCACGCATATTGTAGGGTTTGGATACCGAATGACAGCTTCTGGGTGGTTAAATACTGGAGAGAGGAACGACGAGAGCGAATTGAAACTCCTGCGATGTACGATAGCTGTCAAATGTATTCTACTCACCTCCATGATATGTAATCCCTAAACAGAGATAAAGCCGTTGTACCGAGGCATCTCTCTATCAGCACGTGACCCCTATCGATGATGGGTGATAGGTAGCTCCGAAGTCGCGTATCGAGACCTAGGATACCAATGGACCAGCTTCCAGCAGAGCTTACTCTTCACATTATTACTTGTAAGTCGTTGATGTGCATGGAAGTGATTGCCCAAACTAACGGTGGAGCAGTCCTCGAAGCCCATGACATCTGCCACCTCCAACTTGTCTCGAGAAGTCTTTTTAAAACCACTCGTGATAACGAGCTATGGAAGATCCTTTGCCTGACAAATTCCCACTCAGAAGCGGCACGAAAGCGACGTGAATTTCTGACCGGTGCTCCATTACTCGCTCAGGAACCTCGCGTTTATGAGCTTCAGAGAAGAGCAGCAGCGCTCGCTCGAGGGGCTACAAGTGCTGGCGAGCCGGAAAGAGACCATACCGATAATAAAGAACCGCAGCTTGGAGATGATCCGCCGAAGGCCATCTCGGAACGGGCGCGAGCCCTGGCGAATTGGGATCCCTCGTATCCGTCGGAGAACGTGGACTGGTACGGCGAATACATTGCGAGACACGCACCTCTATCTATGAGTTGGCTCAAGCAGCCTGTGGACGAGCTCCATGGATCACAAGACAAGCGAGAGATCCGAGGCTTGGGTATGTTAAGAGATGGTATCGACGGCAAAATTATTGCACCATTAGACGATGGGAGTGTATGCCTTTGGAACATTGGCCGCGACAACGAAGCCCCCGGCACCAAAAGCGGTGGCATCATAAGCCGCAGCAGGCCAGGTCTCCTGTCTGTCAATGGTCCACAGGGAACTCACGAATCTCCTTCGAAAGCTAAGATGACAAGCACAGGCGTAGTTGAATGCGTAAGCGTCGACGCTGTCCGGAACAAAGCTTACTTCGCCGTCCAATCCTCTCTAAATGAAGTCGACCTCTCCACCTTCCAAGTAACCGCCCATTCCCGCTACCCCTTCTCCATATCCGCTCTCTCTTCGTCCTCATGCCCCGACCCCCTGACCATCGGCACAACCCTCTCCCTCCACCTCCACGACCCTCGTCTCTCTACCCAAATTCTCCCTTGCAACACCACGCGCCTCGACCCCCCTAAGAACCCAACGATTTCCACCGTCTGCTCTCCGGCGACCCTCCTCCTCCCTACGCCCCTTTGTTCCACCCCAACCCCCTCTCCATCCTTCACCTCCCCTCTCACGCCATCCACGTCGCCGGCCGCTTCCCCTCAATCCTGACATACGACCGCCGCTCCTTCCCTACCCTCCAACGCACCGTTCACTCCGGCGCCCGCCTCTGCAGTCTCGCTTCCCTTCCAACGCCCGACGCTCCGACACTAGTCGCCGCGGGCGAATATAACGGCAAAGGAAGCCTTGAACTCTACCCCACGTCCTCTCCCACAACAGACACCGAACCAACGCGAAACCGCACCTCAGCCTCCCGCTCGAAGCTCCTCAGCGTCACCCCTCACGGCAGCCGCCTGCTCTTCTCCGACAGCGACGGCGCGCTTAAATGGGTCGAGCGTGACGGCAGAACCCTCGTCCGCCGCTGGAACATAAATCCCTCCAACCCCTCAAACTCCCACCCGGCCGCTGGCATTTTCGCCACCTGCCCCGACGCCAGCGATGTTGCTCGCAAAATCATGCCCATCGATAGCGGCGGCTGGCCCAACAGGGAAGAAATCGCCATCTGGACGGGCGAGCGGGTGGGGATTGTGGGGTTTAGGGCGAAGGCGAGGTTTGAGTGGGTGGAGAAGGGGGATGGGGAAGAAGGGGAAGGGGAAGTTTGGGCGCGGAGGATGAGGAGGGCGTTGGAGAGGGAGGCGGGGGAGGTGAGGTGGGTTAGGGGGTTGGGTGCTGGGTTTGAGTGATGGTTTAGGGGGGTAAAGGGGTGGCAACGCGGAGATCTGAGGAAAGAAAAGAGCATGAAGGCCATTTAAGGTAGTCGGAGTCTTCAAACAGGCCACTCCACCGCCCCTCCAATTCGCATCGCCTGCCCCATTCAAACCCCCATCAAAACCCCCCTACATCCCTTTTCAGACCCCCCACCCCCCCTTCAAAACCCCCTCACTTCACGCTCTCCCTCTTTACATCTCCACCGCACTTCCCCTCGACCCAAAAAAAAAAACTTCAGCCGCACAACCATGGAAGTTTCTTTTGGGAAGTAGAAGGTTTCGGGAGATGGCGTGGTGTGGACGTGCTGGAGTGGGGTGGTGGTGTGGGTTTTGGGGGGGGGGGGGGCGGGTTATGGGTTGATGGGGTGGGAGGGAGTAAGAGAGATGAGGGTGAGAGACAAGGGTGAGAGGGAGAGAGGAGAGGGGAGAGAGGAGGAGAGAAACAAGGGTATCACACCGTCGTATTTTCCAAGGCCAGCATATCCCAACCCCATACCCTGCCACCCTTCCCCCTTTCCGTAACTTGACCTTCTCTAACCTTTCTAACGTACCCTACCCTACCCTACCCTAATCTAATCCATCCTACTCCACCCTATCCTATCTCTCTCTCTCTCTCTCTCTCTCCTATCTTCATTCTTCTGCAATGTGCAGCGGGTTGGGGATACCAGCGAAGAGCTGCTCTGGCTTTTGACACGAGGGCAAGGTTGAGGGTTTGAGAGTGCGTGATGAGAAGGTTTGTTGGGTGATGAAGGGGGTTGTGGGAGTGTTGGTTGAACGGGGCTTTTTTGGTTGGTTGGTTGGTTGTTTGGTTGCAGAAGATGATCTGTTCCGTTTGGTTGTTTCGATTGTTCATTACAATTCTTCACCACTTCTTTTCTCACTCCACCCCCCACGCTTTTTACTATATACAGTTTTCTCCTTCACAATGTCTCGAACCATACCCCACCAGTCACCCACCCACCCACTTCCCCCCTCCACCCCTACTTTCCGCCCTAATCCACCCAAACATTTCGCTCGCACTCCATCACCTCCTCTTTTCATTTCCTATCTGACACGGCAACACTCCCTCCCCCAATTCCTCCGTATTCAACCACCACATCAATCACACCCTCACCGACATCTTCGTCTTCGATCGCTTCATCCGGCATGTTATTCCCTTCCTCCGCCTCATCCTCAGAAAGTGTAAACCTCCCATACATGCTCGCAAGACTGCTTCTCCGCGACCGGAAGGAAGAGACAGAGGCGGACGAGGATACTGGTGAGGGGGGTTGGTCGGTGATTGAGGAGGCGGTGGTGGTGGGGAGATGGGTGGGGGCCGGGGTGTTTGAGTGGGTCCGTAGGTTAAGGGACGAGGCGGAAGGAGGGTGGTTGTTAGGGTCTTCTTTGTAGACCGAGGGGGAGTGGGGGTTGCCGGTGGAGCGGGAGGAGATGGTCGAATGAGTGGGGTGTTGGCTGCTGCTGCTGTTTGATGCAACGACGCTGTTTGATGCAACGACGTTGGAGGTATGGGAAGCAGATACTTGGTCCGCGTCAGTTTCGCTCGCTTCCGCTCTCGAACCTATTATTTTCCTGGCAGCTTTCCCGAGAGTGGCACGGGCACGGTGTGCCGCCTTTTGAGCAGCGTGTCGGGGCCACTTGGGATTTGGCAACTGCTTTTCGTTGGGAGATTCGGAACGGGAGCGCTTGGGCGCCATGTATATGGGAGAGATAGACGGTAAATAGTACCTACGTACTAAGTTGTGGAGGAATGCGGAGATGGGTAGGGAGAGCGGCAGAGGTTTGGTCCAGCGAGTGGAATCGATTTGGCGATGCAGAAAAGTGCTCAATGGTGCTTGGACGATGTTGAGGAGGACGAGGGTGCTGGTGGAAATCTGACCAGCAGACTGACTTGAAGCTCGGGGGACGGCAAAAAGGAGTGGGTAGATTGAGATAGTAGAGAGTTGAGCGAGGTCGATGGATAGAAAAGTACGATGTTGAAAATTAGATTATAAAGATAGATCCCAACCTGCAGGATAGGCTTGAATGAAAGCAGCGGACTGAATAGCAAAAGAGTATTATTTGAGTATACACCGTCCTTTCGCCGGTGGGAGGAGCACAATATATACTGCACCCAAGTGTTCTTCAAAATTGAAAATTGGTCGTGCTCTGAAACAACTCTTTCTACTAGGTTTAAGGTAAGACTGAATGTTTTTGAACCAACTTCTTTTAGTTCATCGTAGAAGTTTGCTACGCAGTTGATGTTTCTGCTAGAATTGTTTAGGGAAGGGAGTAGGTGCATTGAGAGCACTGTTTGGAAAAATGGGTGTCTGCGTCGACACTATGGAGAATATGGAGTATGAATATCGCCTTTTGATATGTCTAACTCAATGCGTTGTTCGGTGGTTTCTTTTCCAGAGTCCAAAAACAAGTGTGCAGGCTGCCGGGAGAGGTGTTTATGGTTTCAAACTTTTGCATGGGGTTCTAGGAATATCCAATACGGCCCCAATAAAAGCATAGAGTGTGGCGAGCCTGAGTCTGTCTATGTCTCGCTGGTGGAATTTGCTTTGTTGACCTTAAAATGTGCACGGACGAGGCTTCTGCTCTGATTATCTTCCACCAAATCTGAATCCTTTTAAACAAGGTCTACAAGGGACGACCAGATGGACCACACTCACCAACTGGGTCCAAACATTTTTGTGTTCGCGTTCGTGATATTCTTTGTTTAAGAGATTTATCTCGGAAGTAGGGAATGGGTGCCCTGTCACAGAAAAAACTGCATAGGAGATTTATTTCTCGGTACACCGTTCAGGCTCTCTGTCCAAATCTAAGAGGCGCAATCCTCCCCAAGATGCCGAGTAGCAGACATAACTGTCTGTTCCTTCTCAACTCGAAATTTCCTCGTCTCCTTTGACCTGCTTCGTATCAATAAAAAATACATTGAACCACACAAAGATCAGCATACCAAAAACTATGACAAGACATTCTTCCGAAGGATGGACATTGACGCACTATGGACAAGGTCGCGGCAGCGAGCACCCAATTTCCAGGTCCGAGAAGGCCTTTCTCGATGTAGCTTACTATTCCAGCGATCCAGTAGAGAATTGTGGCGGTGAATGGTTAAGCTGCCCAAGCCGGCACGCCAATGATTGCATGCTATCTCCAAGTTATCATTGCCATTTATTTCTTGGTGATGCCAGACGGATTTGCTCTGGTCGGTGTTATCTTAGGGAGTTTGCTCATGACAACAATGACCCGGAAACAGAGATGATCAAGCTAGTCGCTTCCCCCACGACCCTCAAGCCATCCAATATAAAGCTTTGAAGGAATGGCGGGAACTATGCGAAGACCCTCCAGAGATGGGTACATTCAATATGACGGACTTTAAATCCTACTTTGATCTCTTCGATGATTATCTCCTCGTTGACACACTGAAAGACTATACGGAGATCAAATAGGTCGATGAGGTGGACGGACATGAAGATTAGGAGAGTGCCACCTCTATCTTAGATTATCCAAAGCCTCATGTACTAATCGAGATCGTGAGGCCTGGAGAAGAAATGGACGAGAGTGTCCTGATATCGGTCCACGAAATGCTGCACGCCTTCTTCATGCTTTCTAGGAGTCGCTTTTGTTGTTCAGCTAGTCCTGACAGAGTTACGGGGCATGGGCTATTATATCTAGGGGTTAGGACAGGTTACGGAAAAGGAATTGAACCAGACCTTCAACGAGTAGGACGAGAGGGACCTGGATGTCCGATATCGAAGAGAATCTTTCAATTCTGAGTTGAAGAGACTTCAGGAGCTTGAAGAATCGGACGAAAGCTGGTGCAGCGGAATTTGGGTAATGCATCAATTTAAATCTAAGAGACGGAGAGGTCGGGGAAATGGATGATGAACACCACATCTCTGGACCAAACATGTATCGTTCCTTGAAATTCGAATCTATAGCAATCAAGGAGCACCCTTTCGGTCTGCCTGTCTGTTGCTTTAGACGTGAATCGAGTTTGGCGCCTTTGATGAGCTAATTGATGCTGATACTTTTGTGGAAGATGCTGCGATTAACGTTGGTAACTGCTGAAGAACACTGTAATGAAGAAGCTTGACACGCTATCCCTTTCCGGTAGCACAGTAAATATCTATCTCAACAAATCTTCCGAGGTTTCAATTACTTTTCAATTGGTTCTTTAATCCATCGGGAGAATAGCAGACCAGTCACTTTCTTCGTCATAAGCACAATTAAAGGAAGCTTCTGTCACACTGATTTTAATGAGATTGATAATCAATCAATCTTCGTTGTCGTGTGAATGTAAACTGAGAAAAACATATTAATTTTCTCAGAAACAATCGATTACTATTAATAACCTTTGTTTAATTACTACTACCTTTCTGAGTGCTATTCAGTTTCTTTACTGTTTATTTATAATCTTACTATCAACGAAGTGTAACGTCGCAAGCACCCTGTGTGAGGAAGCGAGGTGCTGAGGCACCTGCGCAGTAGATAACTGTGCGAGAACCAATCAGCTTCTTGATTGATGCCTGCAGCTTTCCTTGCTGACCCTCTCGGTATATCGTAGCTGACAGAAAAGACACTTGTCCATCGTTCGGAGAAAGCCTTGTGTGATCTTGAGTGGAACCAAAAGTGAACATGCAAGAGCATCTCAACCACCTCTGATGTTCTCCTACCATCATTGGCGTTACCCACCGTGCAACCTATGGTCAACCAATCTTAAGGCTGCAGACATGCGCGGGATGCTTCGAGTCCAAGCAACTGTTCAGCCCGCCAGTATCCAGCGAATGAACCATAGGTTGAAACACGCAGAAGTCACATCCCAACCTTCAGCCGCACAGCACAGCCTTGCAGATCTCGCGAGAGAAGTCCAAAATTGATTCGAACCCATCGGATTGTTCCTTTTGATTGTTATGGCTAACCCTTTTCCAAACCACTGCGTATTGCTTCTTCTTCTAACCTCGATCCTCTCACACGTCGCTGCGATCTGCTTCCGCAAAAATGGAACAGACAGAAATGGACCGCCGGGGAGTGGAACTTACAAGCCTGGCAATCCATACAGCGAGCATAGTATGTGCTGCTCCGATGCAGATCATTACCGAACCGATGGTCTATGTACAAACTCTGACGGGTCACTTCTATGGCGAGAGAGCTGTACCGATCAGACGTGGACAAGTTCAAGCTGCGTCAATCTTTGCGTCAGTGGCATAGGTGAGCCTTACGCACTGCTCATTGCTTGTCTTGGATTCGGAAAGAAAAAGCTGCTGATTGCGAGTCACACTACTACTTAGCAAGCAGTCAAACCATTGGCCTATGGGGCGAGCAAATGGCCGACAACGACGTGACTGTCACGCAATGCTCCGATGGAAGTTACTGCTGCGGTAGTAACGCCAATCCTTGTTGCTCAGCGAATCAGGGGGTCTGGTTGGTAAATGGTACGACGACAAATGTAAACCCATACGTCACTTCTTCGAGCACCGCTTCGGTCTCTGCGCTATCGCCAAGCTTTACGCCGACCTTCTTGATGAAAGCAGCCGGTGGCTCAACTTCCTCTGCCCCATCGGTCTTGACAACGACAGCAGCGGGTATCTCGCCTTCCCCTGCGTCCAGTTCTACTGCGACCCCATTACCTTCCTCCACCACGACAAATAACCCGACCTCAACTCCCACACCACCCCCGACTCCTTCCCATACGAGCACCATAGTCGGCGGCGTCGTAGGCGGCACCGCCGGTCTAATCCTCATCGTAGCGGCAATCTGGTACCTAGCAAGACGTAAAGACCTTCGCAGCAGGAACCCCAAAACATCCCCGGCAGCGTCGTATGAGAAGAGCTATACTGAGCTCGCCGTGGAGACTAGAGATGGGAATATCATGCCTACTTTAGCGTCACCTGTGGAGTTGGCGGTGAGAAGGAATGCGCTGTATGGGGGTGAATTGGAATGACGCATGAGGGGTGCAAGTACTCGGGACAGGTTTTGATGAGTGCAAAGGAGCAAACATTTTGACGAAGAAAGCAAAGTAGGTAGTAATAGAATTTCAACAATATTTCAATATTAAAGTCTAGAAAATATATCAGTAACAGACAACGACTTGTGTCCTTCGTTAAGTCAGCAATATAACCACATGTACTTTAACATTAAACGTTCAGAGCCAATGAGAGAAAGAAACAAAAAAAAAGCAGAATCTCAGCAAAACAGATCTCATCTTCATGGAAAGATTCAAAAAGACGGAGTGACCTTCTCTTATAACAACACAATCACAAACTCGAATACAATCGCGCAACTTCTGTCACAGGAAGAAATAAACAACGGAAAAAGCCCAGAAAAAACAATCAATTACGCCTCTATATCTTTGATCTGTCATTCAGGCTCATATCTGTTCGGATGTAGTCTAGCGATCGACTATTCTTCTACTGACTTTCGATAGCTGCTAGTGACCATCTGCGGACGAAGAAAGGTGTTGGAAATAGGGGAGATGGTAATCTCCGCCTTCATAGGGCTGGTAGGGCTGGGGCCCGCTACCTTCCACCTCCTAGATAGCCTCCTAACAACAACAACCAAAATGTCAATATGCCCCCATATGACCTCGTATTCCAACAAAAGGATGGAGGAGACTTGTGTAAGAACGCTCTGCTCTCGCGGCAAGAGTTATCGCAGATCACGCACGCGGGTTTTAGCTATCAGACTTTCCAAGTCTGAAGCTTGTTCTCGTTTCAGGCAAGTCATAAATAGTTTCCTCTTCCATCACATCACGTCCTTTGGCCCCCTCCGCCTCCTCCCTTCCACAAACCGCTCTACGCCCCAATCCGTTTTCTCTGTTTTCTCTGTTTTCTCCGGATTCTCAGGCGTCCGCGGCTCCGGAATTTTTTTTAGAACGCTCAGCCCTATAGTCGATTCCTGGGCTCTGATTGGTCAAAAGCCTTAGTAATATAGATATAAGCTGTCTTATTGGCTGTCAAGTAGAAACATATGACGTCCGCATGACCGAAAACATCTGACCTGACCCGACTGTCATATGACGAACCGTGATCCCTAATTTTGGTTGTTGCTGTTTGAAGACTCTACTAGCGGGCCCCAGCCCTATCAGCCCTATGAAGGCGGAGATTACCATCTCCCCTACGGAGTATTTCCAATATAGTACCATTGACGCAGTCGCTTGACCACGGCCAAAATTCATGATTAATGAAACTGTAATAAAAAATAATATTACCTTTATTTAAAAATAATTAGTATTTACTATCATCTCAGACATCTTCATACATATGAATAAAATTATAAATCTGCTGTCAAGGACTCAAGTTTAAGTTGCGGCTGTTTAATTCAATTTAAATCAAGTTTCAAGTAATCAAGTTAAAATTGAGCTAAAAAAGATTAACTCAACTCAATTGAACCAAGTCAAACTCTGGATTTATTATAATGATTACTTAATTAATTGTTCGACTGTTGAATGAGAGATGCTCAATCAATAATTTTCAGTTAAGCTGAATCAATTACGATAGCACAATTACTAGGCTATAGATTCTAAGCACTGATGTAGAAGATGTACATATATGTTAAGTTGTTAACAGTTCATCGTGAATTAGTCATCATGCTTCTCACTCGTTTGGTCTTATGTACAACGAGACTGACATTCCCCTTAGTCGAGTAAAGTCCTTCAAAAAGTCATATGCGGTGGTGTATAGGAGAAGGAACGTACATAAGCAATTCATTGTTCGCACGCTAAGTTTGCCTGGTCGAACCGCGAGGCTTTCACATATGCAAGGCTCCAAAAACGTACAATCCTCCAGCTTACCTTGGCGAGCTCATGGCCTATCATTTTGACGAGGCACATCTCACATGTCTGCCTGATGTGCAGTCAAGGTTGTACCCACCCTGGCTGTCTTCCTTTGGATCATGCATGACCTGCATGTAGGTACTTGGCCCTAGTCGCCAGCCAACCATACCGATTCGGCACTGTCGCAGCCTACTCCAATAGAGATTCAATAAAGCCTCACTCTGCCTATCACTTTCTCATTTCCTGTTTAAACCAGATCTCCAATCGTACACCCACCGCTGTATGCTATTTCGAACTCGCCATGTCTTCCGAAAGCCTTCCAACGATTCTCATAATCCCGGGGGCGTTCCACCCGCCATCCTGCTTCGACGCCTTCGTCCCGCACCTTCAAAAGGAAGGATACTCCACCATTGTTGTCCCTCTTCCCAGCTCCAACCCATCTGCCCCTTCGACCGCTAGTTGTTCTCTGGATGCAGATTCAATACGCGAGAATTTCCTCATCCCGCTGATTGAAGAGAAACATGAAGATGTCGTCCTTTTTGCGGCATTCTTACGGTGGAATTCCTGGCGGCGCTGCTTCCAAGGGTTTCGGAAAAGTTACGCGCATGTCGCAGGGAAAGCGTGGCGGCATCATAGGGTTGATATACCTCAATGGGAATATTAACAAGAATGGAGAGTCTCTCTTGGACACGGTGGGAGGCCAATACCCGCCATTTATTAAAACAGATACTGTAAGTGTGTCTTCTCTGCAACAGCAATGGCAGGAACACTACTGGGCTAGATATAAAAATGTTGGGAGGCCAGCGCTGACCTAAATCATAGCCTTTATCTGGCCTTGCAATGATTGAGCCTGCAATCCCTACTCTCTACGCTGACGTTGCGGAACCGCTTGCCTCTGCGCTCGCGGAAAGTATGCTACCACACTCTTTGCTCGCTTTCACTTCTCCTACGACTGCGCCTGCTTGGGCGGAATCTGCTTTCGAAGGGCGAAGGGCATACATTCGATGCACGGAAGATTCGTGTCTCCCTTTCGACCTGCAAAATGCATGGCTTGAAAGCTGTGGAGTAGAATGGGCTATTCGAGATTTGGAGGCATCGCATAGTGCTTATATCAGTCAACCGGAAGCCGTTGCTGGCTTAGTTTCAACTTTTGCAAGGCAATGGGCTGCTCCCGAGAGGGGCATGTAAAGGCTGAAAGGGGGGTTCAATGTAAGCCTACATTTCTTAGCATTCCTAGACCGTGGTCCAGAACTCGATCTGACGTTATGCCTTTAACAAAACACTGGAAGCAATGGAATTGACAATTTATCTAATCCTAAACTCGACCTGCATTTGGGCCATGCATATTTGAATTCTTTTTTCGGACCGTTCAGCCGTAGGCAAACCCTTAGGGCTTTCCCGTTAGGAAACCCTATCCAATCCCGACACACCCGTAACACCAATGAGGCCTCGTAGGATCAATCGTCAGATACTAAGATCCACAGATCGTCCACTGCGTCGGCAAGTGTTGAGCCTATGTCAGGCTAATAATCCATCGTCCAGAGCGGTTTTTTTTATGAGTACTAGGAATAGGTTTTTATCGGGCATATATTGAAAACTAACATGTCTGTTGAACGATAAGTGAAGTCAGAATATCATATTTCTTCAGTTTCTTCTCTGCGTCAAAAGATGCTAAAATGTATTGATCTGACATATAAGATATAAAAAGCATTCTTTCCACTCTTTCGTAACTGCTCATCAATCTACAGATAAAGTCTCGATTTTTTTTCAAAGATCATTGTTGGACGAGATCTGATTCGACGAGAGTTTTTGAACTTCTGCACCTAAAGCGACACGGTAAATCTAAGAGCTCGAAGCTGATTCTTCTACTTTACAGCAGTGTAACACCGTCACCCCCAAGCTCGAAGTTTCAGACCATCTGAGCATGATCTTTCCGTGAAACTGGCTTCAGAGCGACTAGTAGCCGGCATGGGATCGAGTGCCGTACAGTGATACTCTTGGATTTGAATCCCGGTAGATGTTGATGGGTTATTCTCTGATGTGCCATTGGTCCTGCGTTGACTCTCTCGAGTAGGTCTTGAGATCCTACATCTCGGTCTCTGGCTTTATCATAGATTATCTTTCCCTCTTTTATAAAGCCAATTTACGAGAGAACTCTCTTTGCGATTTCGATATTTACACATATGACATTGCTGATCTTCCTTACCAGCTAGAGTTGGTCGGACTAGAGCATGCAAATCTAAGGCTGATCCTTCTTATCGTGTGGTTGCTGTACACAGCTTTGATGTTGATCAGTCAATCCAAGTTCTAGATCTTCCTAGAAGTAGTCATGCAGATGAGCTGCTTACGATCCTTTGAAACTGAAACCACCTCTACCTGTCACGTGGCGACTCCCTGCTCTCTTTAGTCAACTTTTGCCTAAAATTAGCAACCTGTAACCCGCTGGATCTGCACCTTCGCCAACATCTTCCAGATACTCCTTTCAGCCTCTCTTCCCTTCTATGTTGCTTCGAAGCCAGAAACGCGGGCGGGCTGACCATGCAGCAGCACCTCGCACATTGAGCCGCACATTGGACACTGTTTCTGCGTTATTTCCGTCAGACAAGTTAAACCCCGGCCGTCCAAACCACCACGGTTTACGGACCAGTAAGTGAGCTCCGGAGATTTGAACTTGCCTTGACCCTTCGGTACTGCGAAGAGGTATGATGACTATGGAAGTTGGAAAGTGAGCCAGGCTCAAAAATTGGGGAAGCATCTGGGACAGCCAAATAGATTTATGGGCCCGAACATCCCTTGGACCCCGTCATATCGACCGAGTCAGCTTTATCTAGAATTTTGCTTTCTGTTGATACTGAGTCACCCAGTACTGAGATGCGCTGCTGTGTGTTCGGAATGAGCTTTGACTTCTTGAGGCTTTCTCTCTGTCAACAGTCAGACAAGCGTTAGTTCTTGATCTTCGGCGGTATTGAAGCCCTTTATGATCTGCCTATCCATGATCCTGCCAACACCGAGTCGCCGAAAAGTTTCACCACCTTGTGCTTCAAGGAAGAGAACATCATATACGTCGTGATACATGTTCAACTTTGTACTCCTAGACCTTCCACCAGGGGCGACCTTCTTCCGTGTCGAGACATGAAGAACAAGCGCGCTGAAACCATCGTAACTGTTGAAATGGTTGATTAGGTGTGAGTTCTCGAACAGTGCCCAGCCGCCTATGATCTCTGGTGTAGACGGTGAGCAGACGAAGCGCCAATCGCCAGCTCTTTGGCAATCCATATTATCCTTCCAGAGTTTGTAGTCCTCTGGAAGCTCAACACCCGTCTCCCGAGCAAGAGTTTCCACTGTGCCGTAGTCCAAATCTTTTCTGAACCTTGGCTCGTTCTCGACGCGATTGCTATTGTTGTCAATGAGGACGAGTTGCGTACGTCCCTTCACTATGAGTGAGTTACCTGGGGTCATCAAATCACTCATTCCCTGTTCTGACACTCGCTCGTCGAGGTCAGTCACAGTGTCCGAAGACCCTTGCGTTTTCAGCTTCGGCCAATGGCTCAGCTTTGAGACAGGATTGACACCAGAAAGATCGACGAGAGCCACGAATTCGAGCTCCTTCATGGATTTGGCGGCTCGCTGCAGCCACTTGACCTCTCCCAGTTGCGCTGCCCACGACCATGATGGTGCGCCGCAGTTGCACACCTTCTGCTCCTGGTCCGTGGTCTGCCAGAGCAGGCCGTGGTGCAGATCCTCTATCCAAAAGCCGGAGACATACTTAAGGGATACCAGTTTCGGCGCTTTGTTATTGGCCTTGATGACTTCTCGGAACTCCTGGGCGATACCGGACAGTGCGATGATGTGATCCTTTTCCGGTCTTGTGAGGTTGGTTTTGGAATATGATTCGACAAGTCTATACCAATGATCGAATCCAGAAGATCTGAATTGCGTCCTTAACGCAAAGTCAGGCTCATGCGTTCCGGTCACCCTCTGCTGCCGCTCACTTCTAGTAGTTTCAGCTTGGCATTCAAAGAACAATTCTCGAGGAGTGTAGTAAATGATCCTGCGACTGAGAAACCATTCTTGGAAGATCCAGCCCCTAGATCGCAATTCACTCTCACGCACGTCTTTTAGGTATAGTTGCGAGGAACGGTGAGTCGGCCGGTAGATATAGAAGTATCCTTCTTGGATGTTCTTAGAATTTCGATATGGCAACCGCAGCAGAGACTGGAAAGGGCGTTCCAAACGAGGAGCTAGCATGCTTCTCAACGGTGTACTGCTCGGTGCGGAGATCGTAAGCATAGATTGTTGATAGTAGCGAGCCATCTGTGCGGCTTCCTTCAACCAATCTGCACCGTCATCGCCGGATTGAATGATACAAAGCGAATCTATCCAGAGGTAGCGTATACCGAGACTCTTTGTAATGCATATAGCGTCTTCAAGCATTTTCGGCAGGCTGTCGAGGTCTCGTCCATTTGTCCTTCTGTCAAAGTTGGATGTCGTTGTTTTGCTCTCTTCCGTAGCCTTGCCCCATCGATGGCTAAGTGCAACATACGACCCACGTATGCCAGAAGTATCTCGCAAACAGACATGTTTCTGCACGATGTCAATGCATCGTGTCGGTAAAAGCACGTCCCGTGCGTCGAATTGTGTGGTACCTGAAGCTGTCATTCTGCATTGAGGGTGAGAAAGACACGAACTTAGCCATTCCAAGATCGCAGATACGTGATCGTCCGAACTTGGGTTATCACCATGATAGCGTCCTACGACGTCTTGATTTCGAGCAGCCGGACTGTCTAGAGGACTTTAAGATGGGCCCAAGGCATGTACAGAGCAATAATGTTTACGTACTCGGACTAGCAGCCAGGCCCAGAAAGATACCTTGACTTCTCTGTTCAGTCTTTGTCTCCAAAGCACAGTCCGCAAGGTAGACTTCAGCTTCGTACAGACGTAGTCCAGGCTCTTTGCCAACATTAACCTCACACCTCGTAGGTATCACCATCCTCACCCAGCATCTGCTTGGATGCACTGGAAACGCGATGACGCTGGATTGGATTTGTTGACTCAAGAAGTTGCAGAAGGCGCAGCCTTCACGCGCTGCCTGTTCAATAGCTGATAGCTTGTACGAGCAGGCTCCATCTGGCGCTCGCGAGAAGGCATGCAAGCTAAAATTCTGGCAAGAGAGACAAAATTCCATCTTCTGTCATCAGCCACGAGATTGTGCAGTCCACAATTAATCCTGCAAGCAGATCATATAAATTATTGCCGCTGTTTCTGCTTGCTGCTGAAATTGATTTGCAGGAGTACCTATTCTATGACGTAGTGTTTAGTGCCTGGGCATGCCAAGTGTCCATGCCCTCGCGAGTGTATGCCTGGCTGAACCTCCTATCTTGCACCACTCTTCGAATTCATTATGCCGCTGACACGATGGTGAACATTGCTGTTGTACAGTTGTTCGATGCGACTGGCAGCACAAGTTACTATGATATATGGTGCGACCGGGGTTTGATTGTGGCTCGACTTCAATTATTTCTCGCTGCGGCTTATGCCATTGCTCTAACCGCAGATAAATATGTTCCGAACACGAACGTTTACTACAATGAACCAATTCCAGATTGGGAGAAAGTCGTAGCGATAGTACCAATATGTTTGGCAGCCATCAATTGCCCCATTCGATCGCTTCTCCGCCTCCGGCTATTCGGCTTTCATCACGACGAGCTCCAAAGGCTACTGGTATTCGCCGTCTCGCAAGCGATTCAGCTCTTGCTATGCACATTGCTGACTGTCGCCGACTTCATCAGACATGGTAGTGCGCCGCTGTTCTGGCTCTCGTTGGTTCTTTGGTTCCTCCCAGCCGCATTAGCGTTCGTGCATGGAGTAACTGGCCTGTATGCTATTTGCTCTCGGTGTGGCCCATACATCGAGCTTGGTCCATCTGAGCCTCATCCACAATACAATGATCTCGATGATGACGACGGGCCACTTGCAATGGCTTTTCACTTGCAGCAGGACTTGAGCCACGCTGCAAATGAAGAGGACACTACAGAGCCTACTATGACCGCTTTGCTCGATCGTGATGCCAACGAAATCAGGCGGCCAAGAGTAAGTCACTCACTCATGCGAGATAATGAGAATCGACCTGCTACTCGGGCTAACCTCATGTTTCAGAGATACTGGCACGGCCATGCTACCCTAGAGACAACGTGTTCTAGCACTCGGTTCCGATGGCAAGAGAAATTGAAAAACTTGAAAGATGGCGGTATGGTCTTCTGGTTGCCGTTCACCACTGCGATCGGACTATCGATGGTCTGCGGCCAGTCGTATAGTTTCACCATCCGACATACAAGATACGTTACCCCTGAATTCAAAAGGTAGGCCTTTCCATCCCAAGCGAATCAGACTTAGCGTACAGAACTAACCATTTTCTGCAGGGCAATCGGTATCGTCACACTAATTCCAGTCGTGTTTACCATTGTTGCCGAAAGTATACTAGTACTGGCATTGTACCGACCTTGGTTCACCGTAATCTTCCTTTCCCTGTGTGGCACCATCATTGCAGCAATTGTCTGGATCACGGCATTTATCGCAATTCTCACCACGTTCTCCGACTATCGCCCATATGCCATGGTGTTTTTCGCTCCATGTATTGCTTACTGCCATTGCGCTCTGGCCTATACAGCTCTAAAATTGGAATGGGATCCAAACTCTGACTCCCTCATCCGAATGTTCGTACGTCTCAAGCGTTAGCTGCTGGGGTACGCCAGGAATAGTGTTTCTCGGAAGAGACAGAAGAGACAGAAGAGACAGGAGTTCTTTGTTGTTGTGAAGTGCATTAAAACTTCATGACCTGGTCGTCCCGAAATAGAGGACTTTATTTTCCTCTTCTCACAAGAGCATTATTTCCTTTATCCATAACAGGGTTAGAGGCCGTTGCCAGCTCGGACCCACCAAGCCAAGTGAGAGATCTAAGCGGAGAGCAATGAGAGCTCAATAGAGGAATTATATAGGTGGTCCGTGTCAAGCAGCTTCCCACTGCGTAGCAGTTCCAAAGTGGTAGGTGGAGAATTCATTGATTATTCTAACTGCTACTAACCCCGAGACGGGCATAAAGTCTCTATCGGACGAGGTTACTTCGTAACAGTTGGTACCTTCACCAAAAGTAATCGTCTCGATTGCCATACAAACTCAATGCAAAGCATACTCAATAATAGAGCAGCGGCAAAGGAAATAAAGCCAATGACTCAAAGTTAACACACTACCAGAAGACAAATCTACCAACTAACCTATTTCGGACGGCAGCGAAAGATCCTTATTTGGAAATACGGTATTGTTTTAGAACCGGCAAGATATCTAGTAACCCTCAGTAGCACTCCCACCTACACAACCAGCTTCAGGACAGTTGAAACCATATGTTTTCAAAACGTTGTCATAAAGATAGTCCGCTACTGTACTAGCGCTGGCATTATGCGAACCATGGAGCCGCTACTGAAATATTCTCCGAGGCGCTCGATTACTGTACCAACATATCTAAGGTACCTTAGGGGATAGACCATAATACAATCACCAGACCCCACATGATGCTTCCCAATCTCGATAGGGTGATGGTATGCGTCGGCCTCTACTAGGATTCGTCTCTTCACACTCAAGCCTTGAAGTACAGAGGCTTCAGGTAGTAGAAGCTAAGCACTATTAGCTTCGGAGAATGAAGCTTCCCATCGTTTGCAACATCTGATACATATCACGACGCGTCTCCGTATTGTCTCAGAATGTCTTTTTCAAGCTTTGTTTCTTGTGACATTTCTTGAACCTTGACACCGCTCTGCCATATTCTATCTCTCTTAGTATTGAGCAGCCTCGTTGCGCAATTGCTCGCAAAAATGGCTTCTGCCTTGGTTTCCCAATTGGTATTAGCATTGCTGGTCGGGCTTACCAGCGGTTTCCATCTAACTCATACCGCTGGTGGTTATTTAATACCTAGAAAAGAAAAAGACTTCACTGATGCTTTGACTCAGTACCTGGAGACAATCCTTCTGTTATCGCAGCACAGTACAACCTTACTCTGCAAGCTCTTCAGCTTGCCAATCCGCAATTGTCAGACCAAGATTGTAACTTACCCGGAGAGACCATACGAATCCCATGGTCCTGCTCCGAGCAGGGAAAATTTCATACTGTAGTTCCTGGTGATACTATAGTCGATATTGCAAAGGATTACAATGTCAATTTGTATTGTCTTCTAAGTAAAGACAATCCGCTGGCTGATAGTTCTCCTGTTGACCCTGGAGACTGTGTTTCGATACCTAACGACTGCCCGCCGTATTTCAACGGTGGTGCTGTTCCGACTTCGACAGACTCTGTATCAACGTGGACGACAGTTACGAGGACTAAAGTAAATCAGCCGTTTGCAATAGCGACGCGCATAGACATCAACGACTCTGATACCGGCCGGGCAACCGAAGAGATTGTCCTTGGCAGCTCTACTTATCTACTAGGACCGAATGCGCAAACCATTATAGAGAATGGGAAGACTCTTTTACTTGGAGGCTCTGCAGGTCTTGTCGTTGGCTCTCAGACTATAAGCTTGCCGGGAACTGGCAATGGTATTCTGACTTCGGATGGTATTACCGTCAATTTTTCGCATATTCCAGTGTCCCGAACAATCGTGGTAGACGGGAAGACCATCACTCTCAATGAGACAGAGACAACGATAACTGAACCATTCCCAGGACCTACTGTCATCTTCGAGCCAAGCGACATTGTAATTGGAAGTGATACACTTCCATATCCGACGCAATTAATCACCACAGACGGCGTGACTTTTGCATTTCCGTTATCATCAACTTCTTTAACCGCAAATTCCATCCCAATTACTCCACCACCGACGACCGCTTCTTCGATCCCGCCTCCTTTCACCCTTCCCACACCCACAACTTCCGTACCGCCGCCTCCTTTCACCTTGCCTACCAACCCTCCGTTACCAACTTTCAACTTCTTCCCTACTGGATCAATAGGGAGTGACTCTTCGACCGCCTCAAGTCCTACACACACCAATATTGTGTCTGGAGGAAAGACAATATCTTTCCCTGTACTTCCATGTCTCATATGTGGCTGCTGGGTGAGTGAGAGCCATTTATCGGAAGCTTAAGCTTTCAACTGCGCTAACATGTTCCCACGTTCGGTTCTGCCTACCGCAAATTGGTTCATTTACCCTCTTTGGTTTCGAACGTCAGTTTTCTCCAGGGCGATACCTGACTTGGTTCCGTTCTCAACGGCTTATCTGTTCCACGTGTGTTGACAAGCCCTAACAGTACCCGGAATATACCCTCCCGGTCCGCCACCACCAGGATTTTCTATACCTTGGCCCGCAATTACGTGAGTATTTGACCTTATGGTCAGCTAGTGGCCTTCTTGACCTCACTGACTGAATAAGTATCGGATACGACGGAAATCCCACCTTTCCTACACAATCGCCCAATCACCTATCTTCCACGATCACTTCCTCAAGCTGTGCCACAAGTACTGTCAGCTCTTGCGCCGTTACCACAATTTGCCCAGCTCCGACTTTAGGACAGACCATACCAGTGTCTTGTAGCACGACCTCAAGCTGTACTCAAATCACGGGATGCACTGTGACGGCGACTACCTCGGCAACATGCGTCAACTCGCCATCAAGCACTGCTGGAGTGGCTTGTCCGGAGCCAGTAGCATCGCCCTACATCGTGTATCCTGTGGATGGTACAAGTGTCGACGAGACCGATAACATCGAGAAGTTGTTTGATATACTGAATGTCTCTCGAGACAGCCCCTTTTTTACGTCGTCGAGTCAATATCTTGGTAAACTGTTCTGGTACGCCATCTTGAAACCTGATCAAGTCTCAGCTCTTGAAGCCAATCTCAATGTTAGGGCACTTCTCACTACGAACGGAACTATTATTCTAACGTGTTCCTGATAGATTTCTTCCGTTGTTGTCCCACAAAGCTACGATCCCACGCAAGCCTTTGACGATTTCGAAGACAGCGAAGACATCGCAAACAAGGAAAATGCAACTACACACGAGCGGGAAGCCAAAATCATGAAACGGGATCTGGTAAGACAGCATGGGACGGTGGATGACATGGTTTTTATTTCCCAACCAGCAGGGCGGTCCTTGGCCGATATGGACCATACGTTTTCGTATGATAGTACGGCAGGAGCTGGACAAGTGGTATATATACTTGACTTCGGAGTTGACATTGATATCCCGGTAGGACAGCTTTCCAACACACTGCTTGACCGAGATCTGCAGGTCTATATTAACCATCGCTAGGAATTCGACGACATCCGCGCAGGCGCGGAGTGGCTATATCCGGGTCCCAACCCAGTAACGACTGGTCCCAAAGACGATAAAGGGCATGGTACTTGTATGCTCAGTAGGATCTCGGGCAAGCAATTTGGAGCGGCAAAATTGGTCAAACCCGTCAGCACCGTGATCAATTACCCGCCTTTCATATCAGAAAACTGGCTCGAAGGCATAAAGCAGATATTCGATCATGTCGTGAACAATCGAAACCAGGGTAAAGCGGTTGTCAACATGTCATTGAATTGGAAGCTTCCGGGTTGTACAGCAGCTTGGCGCAGCAAATTCAAGTTCGTCCTGCAAGAACTTGTTGCTCAGGGGGTTTCGATCATCACAGGTGCCGGAAACGAAGGACGTGATCGCTTGGATGGCTGGCCAGCTTTGTGGGCAGAGCCTTACCGGAATGGTCCTCCTGACATCCCAGAGCTTTTAGTGATAGGCGCAGTGGATGCTAATGGAATTCTGGCGGTGAAGAGCCAAATCGGACAATCTGTAGGTCTTTATGCTCCAGGCGAGCGTGGAACCTCTTGCGCAGCCTTGGGTGGGGGAATCAAGACAAGTGCTGGAACTTCAATCTGTACGTTGTCTGGATCTTAGTTAGCCCTGAATCTCGAATCTAATATTTTTGGAATATGCAGCGTGCGCAATTGTCGCAGGACTTGCCGCATACTTCAGAGGAAAAGGGCTTTTCACCCAGAGAACTGGCACTCAAACCTGGGCAGATACTGTCACAGGGCTTAAAGCAGAAATTTCGATGCTTGCATATCCAAGAGCAGATCCAAAATTACTCTGCGTATGGAATAACGAGAATGACCTGACACCCTGCGCTCTTGGCAAACGACAAGGCTCGATAGCAGCGGCGTGTACAGTATCTTCAGCTACCTCGACAAGCATAGCTTCTGTGCAACCTAGTCCCACTGCTGTTGGCTCGGTTGGATTTCATGTAGTAGGCCTCTTTACTACGAATCAGGATGGATCAGCGGACAACACGATCGAAGTTATAGGCACTCAGAATGACCTATGCTCGTATGTTGCCAACAACAAAAACAAATACAGCGCACTGGCAGTTGATGTGGAGGGAGTCAATGCAACGCTCACGGGCTATATTCGAGATCCTTCAGAGATCAACTCAACTACTGCTGAGTTCGCTCTTCTCACGAATTCAGACCCGCAATTGAAACCCGTCGGTCAACCATTATGTGGAGTAACAAGCGAACCGAACTTTGCTATGGTTTTCACCAACTCAGGGTCTGGAACATTTGGTAGGTCAAAGGTACCTTCGTGAATGGAAATTGGACTAATGTTCGACTCAGCTTACAAAGACACAATTGGCAACACTGGAGTGTGTACTCCGAGCTCCTCAACGACAGGTTGCAAAGATGCCAAGGGAAAATCCTTGACGATGGTCGGTCTGCTCTTCTGCGAAGTGTACGGAAATCCAACCTATCGTTCCAACTGGTAGCGTCTTCCACGTTGGATCTGTCCTTCACGTCCCTTGCACGTGGGAGAATTGCCAACTAGTTGATTTCCTCGGTCATGCGCTTTTCAAAAGGTTCTTGTGGTCCAGAGAAGGAAACATTCTCCTGATTTATGCTGTCCCCAGTGAGCAGAAACGTTAGGTCAAAGCTTCCACATCAGACCATCGCTGTATTTGATTGAGCCCGCTTATCTTGTCAGGGATACTGTACAACTTCAGCCTCCATATGCCTCGACATATCCATTTGGCAGCGTGACATCTCACATCGAGAAGCGCGCTATTGACCCTTTGACTACCTTACCTAATGCCGGCGAACCCCCTCCCCCCCACAACCACAAGTTCATACCTAACCTACCTATATGATCCACACCACAACACCCCGAGCAACCCCCTCACCATCTCCGCGCACCTAAAAAAATCTCACTTCCAAATACCCCCCTGCACCTCTCTCTCCCTTCGGCTACCACCACCATCCCACCTACATATCTTCACTACAGTATAAGCTCTTTCTTCCTAACTAAAGGTATCCCCTCCCCGTAAACTCCTCCGTAATCGCTATCTCGTACATACCTACCTTAGGCACTGTAGCTTCCCTGCAAGGGCATCATTCTCTTTTAGTCCCATGTAGAACTCAGCTCCTTTCTTTCCTTCTACAGTAATGGGGTCAGGGGGTTGGTGGGTCGTTAGTGAGTTGGATGTGTGGACACTGATGGCTTACAATCCATAGTACTCTGTATCGCTTATATATATTTTTTTCTGAACCCATGTACAGTACCCAGTTCAAGGCCTCAGCGTGGGATGGAGGATCTATGTAAATAACATTAATTGCCGCCTACATACATATTACAAAGGTTACCACCGTTGGGGGATTTGATTGTTCAGAAGATTGTGAAAAGATGCTCGGTTGGCACTTGTGTGGGGGGAGGTACAGTAAAGCAAGATTGAATGGCGCTTTTTTTTGGTGTGCTTAATATTTTCAATTAGACTGGGAAGAATAAATGCAGGATTTGCGGGATATACAACGTAAGAAGTCCTCTCGTACTACTACTGCTACTACTATTACTACTGCTACTACTACTGCTGCTACTACTACTACTACCAACCAGCTATCACAGCAGCACAGAAGGGACCCCCTCGGACTAGCGGATACTGTTCGATTAGCCATCATCGAACGCTTTTCGAACCATCGCCATTGCCGTCACCAATAGCAATGGCAATCGTAGTCGACTCGTTGCTTGAGGCCATCCCAACCCGTATGGCCGAAGGGCCCCCGGGTTTTAAAAACTCTCCATTTTACGACCTTTATCAGGCCAAAGGGATCCAGCAACACAGGGTCGTCTCTCTGGCTGCCAACCAAGTACCTCTGATTTTGGTCAAAGTCAACCCATGTAACGCTCGTCCATTCACTCAAACCACCACAGAAAAAGTATTGGTCGAAGAAGTCGAGGAAGAAATCTAGATCGATTTTGTCCTCTAGGGCCAGATGCAAACTTGGCATCTGCCGCTGACTTTCGACCCAGGACTGCCAGCGGACAAGTGCTCTATATTGAAGGTGGGTAGAACATCTGTTGTGCCATGGAGTTTTTTCAAGATTTCGGATAAGACTCGTAGTCATATCTTCACAGTCATAATTCCTGGGTTGTAGCCTCAAGTGTCCATCCCAGGTGCAATTTTTTTTTGGAAAGGCCAAATGGCGATGAGGGTCTAACCTGAATTGGTTATTGCGGCCCTTCCGCTGGGTCAAGCAGGGAAGGCACGTGCAACCGAAAGGTGTGCCCACGGTGAAGGACGGGTTTTTCGTGGTAGATCTTTGGAGAACAATACTGGCGCTGATGTTATTCGTAGCTGTGCTCGCGGAGACGGGCGAGGTTTTCGCGGTGGATCCTGGGAGAACGAGGTTGCTGCTGATGTTATCCATAGCTGTACTCAAGGACGAGGACACGAATTTAGTAACGAATCCTAGGAGAACGAGACTGGCGCTAATGACATCCAGCAGAGTGATAGGGGTGGGGTCGATGAGACTGAAGCATAAGGGTTCTCGAGAATAGATAGCTAGGGACGATTCGAGAGAGCAGATGAGGTCATGTTGCTGTTCACACACTTGTCAAGCGCCCAAGTCTCACTTAGGAGAGCAAAAGCCCATTCGTAGATCGCTGATGTCAGCGCTGAGTCGTGAATCCACACCGGCGCCAAGACCAACACACGCTGTCCTTTGTCGATGTGCCCATTCACAGACGTTGTTCGTTTTCGTCTGAACACATACAAGGACCACCTCCACCTCCACCTCCTGTACTGTATACCTGATATATTAGAACTATTCGAGTACGTATACTTGTCCTTGTTATGTAGCAAAGAACACAGGCGTCCCCAAGTCACCCACCAGAAGGCCTTCTGATGACAGCTGCAAGCTACCACTCACGTATCTTCACACCACAAGATCAACCACTCAAGACCGCCATCTATCACTCGCACATCCATGGCATCACCAATATCGGCTCTCAGAACCGACCTCAGCCCATGAAACGACCTCCATTCCTGGGAGCTGCGAAGCTGTTGATCTTGCCAGGTATTCAGGGCAAGGCCAGAGGTCACGACCCCGTGGAGCATCCATCCTTTCCCAGATGCAACTTCACAGAAGGACCACAATTTCCCATGGGACCTGAACCAAGCAGATCTCATCTCGAGGACCTAGTCAAGGGTGTCCTCGCTATCCACAACGCAGACTTAGAAATCCGACCGAGAAGGAGAAGGAAGCATTGGAGATCATGACGACTTGCTTCGGCCACTTCCAGGCCACACAGAGGGCTAACGATCTTGAGACACAAGACGTTCTTGAATCGGTGAGATGACGAATCTGGTATTAGTAGTAACGTACAGATCGATCCAAGACCTAGTCAATGGGCCTGGAGTCCAGCAGCAAGCATTTGCCTGGCATCGACTCCTACCAAGGAACCCCCCAAAGAAGGCTAACCCACTCTTCCCAAGTGAGCCACTAACTGCACCGCCAACTACGCCCCTGATTGAATCGAGAACCTCAAGAGAGGGTTGTTAAATGGTACGTGCAGGAAGCAAAGGTACCCGCCCAGTCGTCAAGTCCGCGGACATCACCATATCTCTCCGACAACCGATTGTTCGGCTGCCTCGTACGAGGACAATTGTGACCTTTCGGCACTAGAACGCTGGCACGTTGCCGGACTACCAGCAGCCAAGTCTTTCAAACGGCCCTGGGATTGAACGTCGCGTCTTCATTGACCCAAGCTACAAGCGGCCTCAATATCTTGGCCCACCAGCAGGGCGACCAACCCACCGGCGGTCTATCTCACTCGATAGGTACGAGCACTCAGTGCCAGAACCTCGTCTTCGTACCGAGCCGCCGAAATTCCCAGATGCCCTTTGTACAACGCAGAAGGGTCCCAACAGCGCCCAATTACTTCCGATCACGGTAATTCCCTAGAATCTCCTGTGGAGGCCTTCCAAGGGCTCGAAAGCCAATTTGTAACCATCAGCACAACGCGTGTGCGATGTCACTTTTTCGAGCCCGACAAATCAAGAGGCATCGGCATCATCGGGCAGGAAAAAAATTCAACGTCGCCATCACAGGCGCGGATCAGGGATCTTAAAGCGAGCTATCACGCAATTTGTAATTGGTGTGGTACACTGGCAAAAGGCCGAACGGTGGTCGGCATGTTAAGTGAAGTGAGCAGCAGTGGTCCAGCTGTTCAAGCCGATAAGAAAGATGTGCCACTTCTTCTAGCAGGTGTAAGATGGTCCAAGCATTTACTTGGGCCGTCATACAGAAGACTTGCAAAAAGCGCAAGGTGGTGTTGCGGAAGCGAGATGTTGTCAGCGCAAGTCATTCTAGACGAAGCAGCAACATAGACGAGCACCGTCGGGCAAGTATGGCAGGTTCGAAGCGTCACTCGTGGTTTGGTAGCATCCATCCAATCCGCGACACAGTTGCAGCTATGACTTCTCCAGCCGCCAAGATGTACGGCAGAAGCGGCGGCCAAGACGCCGCGAACAAAAGTGTCGAATGAAAGATCAACGAGATCTTTAGAAGGGCGAAGTCTGAGATTTGGATGCCTGCGGCAATAGTCATTCGTATTTACTGGAATCCCTGGCGCTTCGCGAAGAAGCGCCAGCCGATTTGAGGAAGACGAGCAGGATTGGGAGACCGATGCTGATGGTCGTGGCTCTAGTCGTCGGAGACTGGGTGACATAGAGGCCGCAGCTGGAGCTGGCAGCAGCCTCGCTGACTTTTCGGACTCTAGTAGCAGTATTTTCCCCAACCAGAACGCTACAGGTCCTCCAACTTACCATCACCCGGCTCCTTTGCCATCGGCACATAGCCACCCGTTTGGAGGGCCACCTCCAGTGATTGGGTCTTCGCATAAAGCAGACGTCAAAGGGAGCCGGAGCCCTCCACCGGTGCCTATGCGGTCACCAGCCAGGAACGCTTGAAAGTCGATCTTCTTACTCAGGCGATCACTTGAAGTTCGGAGCTTTGCACCTTGATAGAGCAGGGATATATATGCACATTTTGTGAGATGAAGGAGACCAGGAGAGCCGAAGTCCTCCACCATCCACTTCGTCAAGCCTTGATCTCGACCACCTGCATGGGTGATCTGCCAAGACGCGATCAACAAAAACCGGTCGCCCCGGAAGCCTCGTGCTTGATTTCGGTGTAGCTGGTGTTCTTCAACGAAGCTTGACAAGAGAACGACTGTAATCGGCACGCCTCACTGGGTGGCGCCAGGGTTGCACAAGCCAAAATGGCATCCCAAGCATCTTCGCAAAGAAAAGAGCTGTTTACAAGGCACCGCTCTCCAATGGAGTATCTTGGCGCAGCTTTTCAACGTGATCGGTACTGGACTGGTCAAAGTCTCTGTGATTGGACCCGCAGATAATTGCCACTTTCTAGCAGTTCATTCGAGCTCCTCCTTCGACACCTCCAATATCTCCAACCGAGACCCTTTCTATGATTCACCAGTCTCAACCAGGGACTCCCGTCATTATGCCCGAGCTTCCTGCGTGTTGAGTACTGTTCTACCAAGCTGGCGAAGGAATCCACATTCGCCGCTAAGGAGCACTTCAGTGTTCAATAGCTCTCCGCATTTTGTGCTCTTTTTTCACCTCGTTGATGTTTATACAAGTCGTATACCAGCTTCAAGACGTACCACTCTCCCGATCTCTCCTGCCCTCCTCCCACAACTCCCTTAGCGAAACACGTCTCTGTGCCTGCTTCTCTTGCTTCTCTATCCGGATCCTAAGCGGTACCTCCACCTTACTCAAGGAAACGTCTACCATCCCCTCCAGCGGTACTCTGTCCTCCAGATCCTCAGCCATGATGGTTTTCCGGTTTGGTACGAAGGCCCCATAGTAGCCTTGGCGCTTGATGTAAGCTTCGTGGTTTGTGAACGACCTCGAGATATTGAGCTGGAGCTCCCTCGGCGGCGGAACCGTAGGAGGATCAAGCAATGGAATGGGATGGGGGGATGGAACTTCGGTGACTGGGTTTGTGGAATGCGGGGGTAGATGATTAGGAGTGAATGTTGGTGGAGGCGAAGATTTGAGAGGTGGCGATGGAGAAGATGTGGAAGTGTGTTGCGCCGACTTCGTGGACGCAAATGTGGTTCCCCACTTGGTCGTGCTACCTTTGGACGGAAACGAAGGGGTTTCCGCTACAGGCTTAAGAAATTGTGCCCCAACACTATTATCACTGGAAACATCATCGCCGATGTTGTCCTCGTTTTCCTGCTCCAGATTTTCCTTCTGGGCCTTTCTCTGTTGCTCTTCCTCAAAAGCAATCCATTGTTCCTTGTCCCGCTTCTTCTCCGCCACATCCAGAGCAGTTGAACCTGACGCTACTGGCGTCCATTCGGTCTTCCCTTCCTGGAGCTCAAACCTGAGCGGGCTAGCATCCAGAAGATTTTGTGCAGAGCTCGTAGACTGAAAGATGGCAAGCGCAGTATTGGGCGCTGGAGCTTGAGGCTCATACTATTGACGCCATGGAAGTCAGCCAGGCTTCTACCAAGTTTTAGCGGGCTTCTTGTGTCGAGTGATGCGCTGGGACTACCTTGAGATGCTTGTATACAACGATCTCTCCATACTGTTGAAGCACGCGCAACACTTCTCTACTTTCTGCAAGGTTACGGGGCCGTGGGTGGATTTTGATGTGCACCGCACCGCTGACGCCAAGCCTAGCTGAAGCCGGAATTGCCTTGATAGCAGACGGAACTCGAGCGGCTGCCATTGCTTTTTCAATCACGTCGGTTCAAAGTGAGAATAGACTCTTTTCACGAAGTGAACCTTGAGAGGCTCAACCATGGGACATCAATGCAACTTTGACAAGAACAGACTAGCGTCCTCGCTTACAATCAACGCAACCGAATGAACGAGACAGATTTCTCAAGGATTCGTCACTTATTGCTATCTAATATCGTTTGGGTATCCCTTTAACCGCTGCCGGGTGCCTTATTTAGCGTATTCGCTTACTCCACCAATCAGTTTATAGGATTCCACCCTGAACTCCTATTGTTCATTCTATCTTAATGCTATGATGATAAGCGACCCAACAAGGACCGTCTTTGCAGATGGAGACATCGCAGATATTGCAGCCATAAGAAGAGCGCTTTCCCCGCTTGCTGCGGCCCAAATTTGATGTAATTTCACCGAGAGACCTTCGTTTTCTTGACTCTGCCAATTGTTCTATCTCCTTGCATCCACGGCAGTCCTCAGAGCTCTTTCTTTTGCAGATTTGATGATCTTCTAAAGGTATCATTGAACGTTCAATTGCTGATCCAATTGACGTTCTTTTTCGCTTCAGAAACTGCCTTTGAGAGGCCTGAATAAGACATGTAGCCAGAGCCGTTCTGAACTCGCTATGAACAGTGTATTTAGCCTTCTTTGAAACATCTGAATGCAAAGAGAGTTTGTAGGCATTAATAATGCTGATTTCAATCAAGAACTCGTACGAGGCTTTGTGTCCTCCTGATCTACATCGACGATTGTATGCGTAGATATATTGACCCAACTGACGTTTGAAGACATCTGAATAGGCTCAAATCGATCGCCTATAACAGTGATAGGACGCAGATTAGGACGATCAGTTCCTAAATCAGTTGAATCAGGTACTACGTCACAGGAAGGCATTATCGAGGTGGGCCAGAACAATAGGGGGCTTTGTTGACATTGTTTCTATTTACAAAAAACAACCTTTTTGACCGAGCCTTACCACATCTGATTAGGGTCAACCTTAAAAATTAACCGAAGGCAAACAGCGGTTAAAGGGATATAAATGGTACCGAAAGTAGTCGTTTACCATCCTCAACATCAGGCCATTTCCCCACAAACCAAATTTGATTTTCCCAACGTGCACTCCCAAAGACGAGATCCTTGGGTTCATCGACTCCATTACCAAAGCCCAAGTCCAAACCTACTCCGAAAATTCTTCGCACAACATTTTTCGAAACCTTCCTCCGTCCGGGAAGCGACACGATGATCAATACCATCAGGCACCTGTGTGCAGAACGCCTATATTCTAGAACCACGCCCACATCTTCTGTCCCTCATGCATACTCTTGAAGCACAGTTCAAGGCCTTTCCGCCGCCGCTGCCCTCCTTAACGAGCTCTTCCGCCGCCTGATCTTCTTCAAAACAACCCTTTGTTTCGGCATTGCATCTCTGGACGCCATCTGTCGTAATTCCTTGACAATCTTGTAGGTATGCTGCGTCCTAAGAACTTGGGCCGGATCTGACTCACTATCTTCCGAATATGGTGGAGATAAGGGTAAGGTCGCGAAGGGCGATGAGGCGTGTGGAATGCCGTCCCGCCATTGCGATTGGGAGAAATTGCCAACCGTTGGCGAAGATGGATGAGATGTGTCGTAAGATGGTCTGTCGTTGGAGAGCCTGCCCTCGTGGATTGTAGCTTGTTGTAAGGAGTAATTTGGGGTAGATTGCCGCCGAGCCAAGGCTTGTCTTTGCTGCCACAAGAGGGACGTATCATGGGTTGGATTTTGGTCGCGCTGCGCGTGCGTCGATGGATGGACATTGCGCGGTTGTGATGGAACGGCATCGGGGCAGAAGTGTGGTCTACGAGGGTCGAGGTTGTGGTGACCGAAACGCTGAGACAGCTCATCAACGGAGCACGAGGCTGAGGGGCGTCTTGCGTGGATATCTTCAAAACCCGGTGAAGTGCCACGGGACGAAGTGGGGGAAACGCTGCTTTCCATGCCCGATGAACTATGGAAGCTTCTCCCCTTGGCGGAAGAGGGAAAAGAGAAGTCTTTAAACATGTTGAGAGCAATGAAGGGTCATGACAACAGGGGCGTAAAAGCCGTCAGCGCTTAGAAACACACACGAACGCAATAATGGAGTTATGGACAGTATGTATGTACTCTAGCAGTCAGTAAGCAAAGAACTTGCACACTGAGCGCAATACTTTCAGCTTAACCATACATATGTTTAAAGGTATCTCTGTCTTTGTTGGTATGTATGTAACGTCGTAAGGGAGTACTCAGCCATGAACGAGGGTTGTCAGGAAATATAGAGCGAGAGTGACGGGGCAGGCGCATCCCCACCCCACCGCCATATCTCGATTGGCGGTTGCCCCCCCCATCCTTCCCAGCAGATGATCATCGCACATAAGCCACCAAAACCCCTCCCAGACGCCCGGGATCGCCTTGCATATCCGGTCTCCCCCCCCCTCCCTCCATTAGGGAACGAATAAAACCGTTTTTTCTACAAAAAACGTGTATAATACCTCTTAGCGGCTTTTTTGCTTCGCTTTTTTGGCTTTTTATTATCTAAGCATACAAGGGTCATTGATTGGAGGATTACCCTGCTGTCGCCACCTCGCTGTCGTCCGTTCTACTAGCTAACCTGCTTGCAGACCCCTACCTCTCTACCTCCAGCAATGCCTCCGCAACGTGGCGGTAGGCCTTTGAACCAGCTCGTCGTCGATAACTTCCAGCAGATAACCAGTCGATGAGGAGAAGCTATGTGAAATGGAGGATAGACTGTTGCAGGAGGAAATTGCTATGACTAGACTAAATCCTTCGAGCGAGGAAATCCTCAACGAGTATTTGGATAGCGTCATCGACGGCCAGGTGCTTTTGGAGCTTCCTTTACATGGTGAAGGGGTCAACCTGCAGGCCAATTAACCCCCTATCAATTTGCTACTATAAATATATACCACCCCTGTGTTTAAAACCTCCTTCAAAAAACATGTATAAAACACGCTTTGAGCTAGCCTAAAGAAGGTAGTCAAAAAATATGTTTTAAACACGTTCGCACCCTACCCTCCATGAATTCCTCTATGTACAGGTCCTTCCTGCAGCGGGCTGGACATTGCATTAGCAAAAAGCCTCTTAACAAGGATTATTTGTATGAGGGCGTAAGCCAGCTATACCTGAACAAGCCCGGCAACGCTTAAGCAATGTCCAGCCCGCTGCAGGAAGGACCTGTATGTACAGTAGCTCATCCCGAACATGCCTGTTCCAGCACCTACGCAGTAAAGCCTCTCGCCAACGCACCTGCCAGACGGGAAGAAGCATTTACATAGAGTACAGTAGCTGAAGAAAAAAGTCCCTGCTTGCGTCCGAGCTACAGTACTCGGTAGAATAGAATACATGACTCGGGTCAGCCAGCCAGCCAGACCAGACAGACAGACGCATGCGAGGCGCCAATGAAAAAAAGACTCGAGCCCCCCCCCGCCCGCGGAGAGTTCGAGAATGATGACGTTTTGAGTTAAGTTACGGAATACTAAAAACGGCTTAATTAAAACACTTTTATTGATGCAGACACACACACACAATCAAACAAAAGATCCCAGACGTGTTCGCAGATACCGTAGTTCCATCACTTGGACCTCGTTAGCAATTCCCAAGGTGTGCTTTCATGTGCTAGACCTGCTAAGGTAGCTATTCTACCAGTCTTTTTTCCATGCCCCCCCCCCCAAATCCAATCCCATAGTTTGTCACTCTCGTCCCGGCGCGCGCACGGCCGCTCCCTATTCTACCTACCGTGCGGGTCCACTACAACATATGTACAAGCTACCTTACCTTACCTTACCGTACCCACTACCCAAGATCTGACGCAGACACCAACCAGCAAAGATCCAATCCCGATCTTCCGCTGTGATATATTCTAACAAAAATGCGCCAGTGGTAGACTTCTCAAGGTATGTATGTAGTAAAACATCCCCGCGTAGAGAGACTAGAATAAGTAGACTTACTGTAGAACTACATATTAAAAATTGAGGGGGTTCACGAGCCTTCTTCGCCCCATCAAGTCTAGTTCCTCAGCAGCAATCAATACTTTCTAGGTAGGCCAGATTGAAAAAAGCGATCAAATTGGAGGCTTTGGATTATATCGGAATCAAACAAGAACAACGACAGCACAACCAACACTATTACACCAACACCAACACCAACACCATCGCTTCCCAGCCATCAGAATCCCGAAACTGCAAAGGGTTCCTGCCTCACCCGTTCCGTGGCTGCAGTCCGGAACCCAACCGCCTGGTCATCGGCAAAGGGCCCGATAGGCTGCTGACACACGACCCGGCGAAAGCGATCGCGGGGTCGGGATAACGTGACAAACATCAATTACTATACGGATGATGGCTACGGCTTTCTGAAACTGTAAAAGGACAAAACGGGAAAAGAGATGAAGCCTGCTGGAGAGTCGGAAAAGAAACAACGTTGGGGTGAATTCATCTAATAAACATGGTTAGGCAAGCTGTATCATGATGATCGCGGTTGCATGTGGAGCATGTCGATCCAACTCATGTTCTGGTGAACGTGGGTTGGAGATAACAATGGAGACTCTATAGAATCATACACGTGATGGAAAGACACCATGTTCTCATAGACCAGCTAGGATGGATAGGTTAGGTAGAGGTCATGAAAATCGCAAACAGACAACGTTCACTGCCTAAGTCTGCCCTTGATTCAGCAGCTTGTTCCTTCGCCGAATTTCGCTCCACCGGCTGAGCTCGCCCAGCTCCAATATACTGATCCTTCGTGTAGTACCGCTAGGGTTCCCAATGATGACCGGCTTCCACTCATCCTCCGGACCAGAGAGGATAGCCGTGCCGTATCGGTGGGTAGGGATAATCTGCACCACTTTCCAGCGTGTCAGCACTGCGATGAGCAGCAGCGTAAGTACCAGCAGAATGCCTGCAACAACTGCGGTAGCCGTTTGATCACCTAAACGCCTCTCGATCGCTCCACCGGTCCCGGTAGCGGCAGCTGCGATCAGAAACGCAAAGGTTTGGGAAATTGCGAAGGCCGCTGTCACCCGAGGGAAACAGGAGAAGTTTGTCCTCTTCTTTCTAACCTCCTCAGGCAGAACATTTCGGGGTCGGCCAGTCATACCAGCCTGGAGGTCCGAAGTATCATACGTCTCCATGATGATCCCGTTACACTCAGCAATGGCGAGATTCGAAAGGAAACCAATGAGGCCAGCGAACACGGTGGGGACCATGAAGTGGATTTGTGGGCCACCAGAGGCTAAGGTATAGGCTAAGCCTGCGAAGGGCAGCACAATCATGAAGATCGCTCTTCTTACGAGGTGAGAGGTCCAAGACACTTGCTTCTCGAACGTCATGCTGTCTGTCCGTGGAGCCTTCTTCCTCGAGCGGCTGAAAAGGGACGCCTTCTGGAACGGAATCGCCAGCAGAGCGCCGGTGGGGATCGCTGCCACGCAGAGCCCTACATACTGTGGATGAAAGTGGTAGTACTTGGACAGCAAAGCCCCTAGTAGCTACGAGAGTGTCAGCCGACGTCACGCCTACATAGTGACATAACATACCACTATCACCATCACTACTTGGCCGTAGATCCAACCCAAGTAAAGCGAAAGCACCACAAAACCTGGCTGTTTGAGCATGCGTATGCAAAGAACATGGCCAGCCCAAACTTCTTCCCACCACCAGATGGGTCCAGTGGAACGAAGATGCATCTTGACTTCTCCCCGGGCCACTCTTCTTGAGACATCAGTGCCAGTCCGAACCTCGGCCATCGATCGACGATAGGTGGATCTACGAACTTCTGGCACCAACACATTGAGCACTAGTACGGCAGCTATCAGGATGATGGTAATCCAGAAGCCCCAGGCGACACTCAAGCCATGAATAATGACGGCTCCTACCAGAAAGCCCACTCCAAGGGAACCAATATAGCACCAAGCCCATATTCCAAGCCAAACGCCCATACCTCCGCCATGGCGACGGACGTCGTTAATGTTAACGATCTCCTGGTGCGGGTGGACGCTTTGAAGTGATGCACCGAAAAGATCGAGCAGAGTCGCCTTGGAGTTAATGTTGGCAAAACCCATGATAAGTCCGGAGATAGCTCTCGGAAATAGAAGACCCACACGGTACCATGCTACATAGGGCGATCTTTGTGTGCCAACTGCTAAAGCCTGGGGGAACTGCAGAGGGAGGAGAATAGCAAGTGCTGCTAGTGTGTAAGGCTTTCGGCCATGCAGCAGAGGGAGAGGCCAAAACAAAGCAGTACTAATCGCTAAGCCAATGAAAAATAGAACATTGCCAAGGATGGTATAGTGATGTTCATCAACAATGGCGTACTGGATTGCCGGCACTTCGCCGGCATAAATGCCAATGATGAAACCCATCAGCGCAGTGCTTATGCAAGCCACAGTAGCAACGTAACGCTTTCTTGATGTGCTCCAGTCACGAGCAATGGGTGCGCGGCGGTGAGACCGACCGAGACTAAACCCTCGTGGTCCCCGAATGCTGAAGTGATGCTGATTCGTTAAGCTAACGTTGTCCCCAGCGAAGGGTTGGTCCTGATGGCGAGTATCTTCTGGCTGATCGTTCCTATCCGGCAGTGGCATCATCGTGTCATGGCCAGTCGGAATTTGGCCAAGACCATGGCTAGATCTCGTTCGTGGCTCATCGCTTACCCAAACTTGAGGAGCTCCATGGTGTCGAAGTCCAGGGGCATCAAAAATTGTAATATAGGGGTCATCCTCGGAATCCTCATCGGACGCCCTGATCTCCTGGATTCTCTGCGGGTGAGGCTCCTCTTTCCGTTCTGCTTGTGAGCGTAATCCAAGAGAACTCGTGCGAGGTTGTATTGCAGGCGCTTGGCGAGGGCTGATACGATGGCGGACAGTTTCCCCAGAGGTAATGCTTGGTGAATCTTTACGCGCTCGAACTAGGGATACTCGCTGCTCTTGCGTTGGGTTTTGCGAAACTATCGGCCTTTGGGGAAGATGAATGGTCTCACTCTTATTATCGCGCTTGGCAGGTTGGTAAGCCCAATCATACGATGAGCAAATGTTCGAAGGATTGGACGGGATTTTTGGTGGCAGCACGTCGTAAAGCATACTCTTACTTGGCCCAGATCCATCATGGAAAGGCTGCCCTCGTATCTCGTACGTTGTTTCTAGCACTTGTGGACGTGAGTTCTCTAGAAGACCATTCTTCACACCTGGTCTTTCCTCTTCAGGCTTTCTCTTATAGGAAGTCGAAACTCTCAGAGGGAGTCTTTGAGGGATCGTAGTGCTGTTGTCTTCCTCATCTTGGCCTCCAGAAGTTGTCGACGAGCCATCATCAACTTCTAGTGTGTTCCTTGAGCTGTTGTCTGAGTCTTGGTCCAATGGGTGACCGTCATCACTATGATCCTTGCCAGCGGCCTGGTGAGCAATTGCCAAAGCTTCCCTTAACAGGGATTCCAGATCAACGATTACTCTTGTAAAGGACTCGGTATTCTTTTGCTGTTGCAATGCGTCCGAAGCTTCGTCAGTGCTGGCAGTAGGCAATCGGCCTGTGGCAATTGATGCCGTTCGTTGTTGTTCCGCAGCTTCTAAGCCATGGCTCTGATGGTGGCCAGGCCTGGCAGTGAGATTTGAGGGTCTTACGAGTGTGGTAGATCCTGATCCTTTCGCGAGTATCTGCCGCACCCAATGCTTTCTTGGCCCTCCGTTCACTAGATCAATCTTCTCTTGCTTTGTTGAAGAATGCATGGAGGGTGTTTTGGGTTCCGACCGAAGGCTTCTCTCCGAAAAAGTAGATATGGATCTACCAACGGATGAAAGCTTTTGACTCACATTAGATAAGAACTCAATACTCCGGTGTTGTTGGATTTCGCTTTGACCAAAGTTTGCTTCTGGGTGCTTGTCTTCCAATGGTTGGATACTTTCAGTAGCCTTAGGAAGCAAACTCAAGTGCTTACCCACTGCACCGCTATCTATGTTCGCCGATGATATCTGATTACTATGTTCAGAGTAGGACCCATCATCCACCGAAAACGCAGATTGTATTGAAGGCTTTGCAGTCAACTGTTTGCCACTAAGTTTATTGGTGGTGACTTGTACGATTGGAGGAAGCTGAGAGAGTATTTCGGAAATGTGAGGCCCGTTGAACGATGAGGTGCTTTTCGAGGAATGGAGGACTGCATTATCCCGAGCGTTTTCGGTGGTAGATTTAGCAGGGGAGTATCTTTGCGCTGGTCTTGCCACTTCTTGTACAGGGAATGACGCTTCTGAGCTGACGCCATGTGAATGCTCGTGATCCATACCAGTTGTTGGAACAGGCTCTACTGACTGAAGCTCGCGCTTCTGCTCAGCAGACGGCTCTGATACAAGTGTTTCTTGCGGCGGACTGGCAATATGAGAAGTACTATGAGCTGCTGCATGCTTCAAGGACTCTACTGCGCTCGAAGGCGTCTCATAACCATGCCCGAAGTAGGAAGACTCTGCCATAGAATGATGGTCCTCGGAGGCTGGTCGGTTATCGAGTGCTGGGGTACGTAGACCGATGCTGCCAGCAGGAGTTGGTCCCACTTCCGAACAATAACTTCCTGGGACATGCTGTGGGCTGGGCCTCAGATTCTTACTCACGCGATTCGGCCTCTTTGGGGGGATCGTCTTAAGATTGTATCGAGGTATATGGGAGCTAGGTGGTGGTTTTGACGACGACGAACTCGCTCGGCTTGGAGAATCAGATTTGGACACCGTGGGAGGTGTGAATGTGCTGCGAAAATCCCGACCAATCGCACCTCCAACTGTAAGCAGGTTCAAGCCTGACGTGATCGGTATTTCTCTTTGTGCCGACCCGGATCTGCTATCAATATCTATCTCCGGCTGACTGGGGTGTCGACGCGGTCCAGCGTTATTAGAGTCCTCCATTTGACCAGCAGGCCCATCGAAGCTTCTGACAACCATATTTGGCTCCCGTATCCCTAAGTAAGCCAGTTTGGCGATGGCCTCAGCGGCTCGGAGCTTGTAGCGTTTAGTACTAACCTTGGGCGAGCCTAGAGTATGTTGGCTCTGGGTCCTGAGGAGAGAAAGTCAGGTCTAATGACGGGTGCAGTGTTTTTGGAGGTATGTGTCTGCTGCAAGAGACGTGCAAAGAACGAATACGGCTCAGGAGGTCATCGTTGACTCTTGAAAGACAGATTGAGTCCTCTGCCACGATTGCAGAGGTGCTTCGTGCCCGCGAGCACACTCTCTTATAGGCTGAAGTACGGCAAGTAAAGAATGGAGGTCGTGAGGTCAACGGTAACAATGTGGAAACAATGCTTGTAGGAACTGTAGTTGTAAAAGGAGAGTATGAAATAAAAGAAATAGAAAGTAGTCATAGGAGAATGGCGGTAGCGTCATTGCTGGGTTCACAGAGCAACAAATGCTTCTTAGGAAGGAACGAGGGACCAGAGATTCTACGCATGTCACGCAATTGGCAAGCGTGATCAGCAACCACGAAGATTTCCGGATTGTCTTCCTGAGCATGACGAAAAAAGGAGCCAGGACTGCAAAAGGCTCGAACAAATAGGAGCGGAAGCTCGAAGAAAACCATTCTACGAGGGGGTCATTGTTAGATAGCGCTGTTTTCGATCTGAAGTGGGAAATCTCCCTTTTCCAAGACTGCTCTCCATAGCTTAGACCCCACGAATAGTGGGTCGAAGCTCACACGACGGCAATGTCTATCCTTGTAGGCGTGAAGGACGAGAAGAATGTGAGAGGCGAATGGGTTTGGAAGGGCTTAAGCTTGATTGGGAGTGCCGGAAAAAGGCCCGGCGGGATGACGCAGGCGGGGGTGGAGTCCGCCCCCGCCAGATTCTGAATGGCAGATTCAAAATCAATTGCTCAGATATCCATCTTTGACAATGGCCAATCTGCTAAAGAAGCCATTGAAACTCGCCCTCGTTCAACTGGCTACAGGTCCTCCCCCTACACCTCACGCTATCCCAGCTAACACCCTCCCACAACAGGCGCCGACAAATCCGCCAACCTCACCCGCGCCCGCTCCAAAGTCCTCGAAGCTTCTCAACATGGCGCAAACCTCATCGTACTCCCCGAATGCTTCAACTCCCCCTACGGAACCCAATTCTTTCCCTCCTACGCTGAAACCCTTCTTCCGTCTCCCCCCACCAAGGAGCAATCTCCCACATATCACGCCCTTTCCTCCATGGCCGCCGAAACAAGCACCTATCTACTCGGGGGCAGCATTCCCGAATACGTCCCCAAGACGAAAAAATACCACAACACATCCCTACTATTCGGACCCAAAGGCGAATTAATGGCCACCCACAGAAAAGTCCACCTCTTCGACATCGACATCCCCAACAAAATCACCTTCCGCGAATCCGACGTCCTCTCCCCAGGAAACCACCTCACCCTCGTCGCCCTTCCCCCCTACGGCCTCATCTCCCTCGCCATCTGCTACGACATCCGCTTCCCAGAACTCGCCACCATCGCCGTCCGCCGCGGCGCCTTCCTCCTCCTCTACCCCGGCGCCTTCAACCTGACCACCGGCACCCTGCACTGGTCCCTGCAGGCGCGCGCGCGCGCCATGGACAATCAAGTCTACGTGGGATTGTGCAGTCCGGCGAGGGATATGGAGGCGAGTTATAATGCGTGGGGGCACAGTATGGTTGTTGACCCGAACGCGCAGGTGCTGACGGAGGCGGGGGAGGGGGAGGAAATTGTGTATGCGGAGTTGAAGGGGGAAGTAATTGGGGAGACGAGGAAGGGGATTCCGCTGGAGGGCCAGAGGAGGTTTGATGTTTATCCGGATGTCAGTAAGGGGGATGTCAAGTTTGAGGAGTAGGTTTGACGGGCTTGCGAGTGTGTTTATCATGATATTTAGTTGAAGCTCTTTTTTCTCCCATGATCCGTTAGACCAGCCCTGTTCGTCCTATCGTTTCGCTTGAGGAATGGGCTCAAGAGGTGAAGACGATGGTAGTAGCTGTGGCTGAGTCGAATTGTAAAGGGCAATCTACAAGCGAGGCAGCTTCGAGTAATCGATAGCCAGGTCCTGGCTTGTAACGGAGGTGGATCAGTCACCAGCCTCCCCAGTACGATGATGTACTGTAGCCTCACTGCATATGTCACATTGCAAGACACCGTTATAAAATTGAAAAGCCCTTGAATTTGCTAAAGTACACAATGCAACGATCCCCCGATTCGCTAGCAAACAGCAAATCACAATCCCCATATAAAAAAGGTAAATAAATCACTAAAAGACCGCAACTTCCTCCGCATCAAGGGGGCAGGCAGAAGCCAAGCCAGCCACAATCCCCCTTGAGCGTCGCAAGTCAGCAAATCCCAACCATCCATACATCTCCCACCCAAACCCTCTGGAGGCTGCGAGAAATCCGAAGATAACGATCCAAACCCAGAGTGCAAAAGTGTTTGGTAACAAAATCGAAAAATGCTCAATCCACCACAGTGGTCTTATCCGCCTATATTGAGTGTCTCATATCAGGATCCGGCAGATCGAGTCTGGATGACTGTCCAGTTCCGGATGGGGGCCATGAAACGATTAGGAGGGCGCGCGGGCCTGTGGTGGGTTGACGAAATTGAAGAATCGAATGTATGCAATGCTGAGGGGGTAAAACGCCGAAACTCCTGAAAACCCTTATGCTCTGTGCATGTTTCGCTAAACCGCCGTATGCGATCAAGATGGAAGAACCCGATATGCTGAATGCTTTTTGTACAACTCCTCCGAGGAGCAGTCTTGAGGGTAACATCGAGACTAGTCTCAAAAATGAAGGATTTGCGACATTAAAAACCTTCTTTGTGAACCCCTAATAGTAGAGCCGAGAATCAAATACGAGATCGAGAGTTATGTCCGCCAACGATCCTGCTGTTGAACCATTGTACCCGTAGTATCTTCAAAATTCTCTAGTTGGATTTATTTTCCTCGAGCACGCTCGCCAATTTCTGTGCGTCATCATCCTTTCCGACTCGAATCATCCAGGTAGCAAGCTTTCCGTTGTCGGAGGCAACCGCCATCTTCACAGACTTGTTGTTGGTATACTCGTATTTCATAGCACTGAGTAGAGCTGCGTTGAGGACGATCCTGCCGATTGTTTCTTGCCTCAATAGCATCCTTGCCTTGCCGCTTTCACGATGCTTCAACACACGGAACAAGCCAATACCCTTACTAGCCCATGTCTTCTTGTCAGAATCAAATGACAACGCCTTAGCCTTGACTTCGAAAAGAATGTCTTCGTCCTCTTCACCTGGCCCTCCAGAGGTGAGATCGATCTGCTCATCGCGCCCCGCCGCGTCATCCTCCCCGTCAGCAGTAGAGTCATTAGCACTTTCGCCTGCAGTTGTGGCACCAGGAGACGTCGCGCGCGATGTTGTGGCAGATGCTGCTCCCAAAGGAGGCGCCAAAGTGCTCGTAGCAGTCTTGGGTGGACCACCAAAAGCGAATCCGAACCCAACACTGGGTGACTTTGCGGGAGTAGAGCTGAATATGTTGGAGGTGGGCTTAGCCGGAGTTTCATTTGCTGCACTCGCTGGCGGTGATCCAAACAGGCCTCCGAAGGATGGCTTCGACGGCGTTGGTGAAATTACTTTGACGCCAGGTGTATCGCTTGCACTGCCGAATTTGATTGGAGTGTCCGGTTTCCATGTGTGGTCACCTTGAGGAGAGTTACCTGGATCGGTAGCTAGAGTGGCAGGAGTGGATGACGATGGTTGGCCAAAGATGTTAGAAATAGGCTTAGACGGACTTGAAGAGCCAAGGATGTTGAAAGGCGATTTGGACGAGGAAGATGGGCCGAAAATATTGGATCCGGAAAATGGCGAAGGTGCCTGATTAAAGAGACTACTTGTGGTCGGAAACAACGAGGGCTTCGATGAGTTTTCCGGTGTATCTCCATCGGCTGGCGGGACCTCTCTGATCGCATCGCCACTCTCGTCTCTCGAGATTCGAGCAAACAAGCTTGGCCCAGAAGACTGAGCTTCGCTAGTCGGAACCTTCGGTGATTGCGACGGATGACCGTTAGCAGCACCAAATGGATTGCCGTTGGAAAAAGGTGTAGCCTCTTCACTCTTTTTTGGACTATTTTGCTGAGCTGAACTTTGTTCGCGCCCTTTCACACCGGCACGGCCATATTGGTCTTCGTCGTGATCGCTCCCACCTTCTGAGCCATCATCCTCATCATCCGCATCACCAGTCTTGCTGCCTTCTGCACCGGAGTCCACGTCGGAAAGATGACTAAATATGTTATGGCTATTAACGATGCCCTGCGTTGACGACTGTTGGGAGAAAATCGATGCACTAGAGTTCGTGGGTGTTTGAGTTGTGAAAAACGGTGGAACGACTCCTTCAGGCTGAGTGCTCTTCTCTTTCTGCTTCTCTGTATCGTCATCACTGAAAACAAACCCCTTGCCGGGTATAAAATTTGCCTTTTTAGGCTTGAGGGCTTCCTCTAGCTTCTGTTTCTTAGCCCGCTGCTCCTCGGCGTCTTTACGCTCCCATTCAGCTTCGTCATCTTCATCTGAATCAAAGTCTTCTGCTTTGCGTTTCTCCTTTTCCTTCTTAGCAGTCTCCTCTGCAGTCTTGCCAAACTGAGATAGAAAATTCGAAGGAGCGCCTGTTCCGAATGTTGGCGGCTTGACCACTGCCGACGGATTATCCTTTGTAGTGTTGGATTTGATCGAGAACGGATTCGTAACTGTAGAAGGTGAAGATGGTGTCATGGAAGCGAAAGGTGCCGTCGAAGAAGGTTCAGTAGAGCCAGACTTGGTGGAAAATGGATTTGCATTTGTCGAAGACGCAGGCTGTGCCATCGAGGGAAAGGCTTTCTTAGGAGGAGACTCAGTAGCCGGTTTCGAAGCAGGTAGCATAGAGGCTGTGGCAGCAGCCTTTGATGGAAAACTCGAGGTCGCAAAAAGACTTGAGTTGTTGCTTGTCGATGACGGTTTGAACTGTAATGATTTACCCATTGTTACTGAAGGAGCTTTGGGATCAGATGCATTGGCGTTGTTGGAAACGTTAACTGTAGATTTAGAGCCGTCTGTAGCAAGCGTTTCTTTACTGCCAAGAATGTTTTTGAAGATACTCGAAGTCTGAGAATTCAACGAAGAAATGGGCAGTGATGGATATGAAATCTGTTCATCGCCACGGGCTCGCTTCGCGCTATCCATAGCTCCTTGCTCTGTGTTCTTTTCCGAATCATCGTCTGCTTTCCTCTTTGAACCCAAAGCCTGTCTGTTCCCTGTGTTAAAGAGTGCATCCCGGTTGAAAGGAGAGTCATTCGCGACTCGCGCCTGTGGCTTTAAAGTCTGTGAAAGCGGTGCCTCCAACTTGGCTCTCTTGCCTGGCGCCCCTTCAAGCTTCGTTTCGTTCGGAGAGATCCTCTTGTTTCCAGCAATTTGCTTCAAGGGTAAGCCTCCAGCATCTATAATAGCCTGCTTTCTCTCTTCATAGAAACGAAAAACTGTTTCTGAATCTGTGTGGAATGTTGTACTCTTCATGATACGCTTTTGTAGCCCCATGTCAAGAGCCTTAAGGCGATAACCAGTGACCAGCTCCCGCTTTTGATCCGCAGTGAAATCTGCAGGTGCAGGCGGGGGCATACCGATAGTCCGGTCGCCAGTAAAAAGAGATAGATCTTTATCGCCCGAGGATTCAGTTACCGCGGTCGTTGACGATGAGGTACCTCTTTCGTTAACGCCAGAACCGTTGCCTTCTCGGTTCTGAGCGTTTGCGGAAGTCAATGCTTTGCTAGGTAATGGGGAGAAGGTAGACACTGGCTGGGAGGCTGGAGGTAGTTTAATACCACCAAAAAAATTGCTAGTAGCAGGCTTTCCGTCTTGTGAAGCAGGCATACTGATTATTGGTGGTGCGATTTGTGGATTGCTCCCTGCAAACAATGTAGGACCAGGGCGTGGACGTGGCGGTGACTTGATTGGAGAGGTGGAAGACCCAGAGTAGACAGGCTTAGCCTTTAGCATTTCGAAAGGATCTGAGGCAGAAATAGGATTCGTATTGCTCTGGGTCAAGCCTTGTCCGTCCCCTGAGGAGTGGCTTAATGTGCTCGAGGTCTTCGATAGCCTTTCAAAAAGACCGCCTCCTTGACCTTGAGTGATTTCGAATTTATTGGGAGTAGGCATCAGACTCGAGTTCTGTCCTTCTCCCGTAATGTTGGTGGATGTGCCTGGAGGCTTGGTTATCCTGTCAAACAGACTACCTCCTTGACCTCGAATAGACGCATTATCATTCTGGCCTGGCGCAGGCGAAGAGTTGAGGAAAGCAAATGGACCTGGTTGTGGATCGGGAGATTTGTATGACGGGTTATCTGGAGACGTCGACATGCTGTCTTCAGTCTGCGTGACGAAAGCATTTGATTGTTGAGGCTGTGTTGAGTTTGGTCCGAATATATTGCCGGTCAGTTGCTCAAACTGCGTGGCGTTCTGTCCAAACGCACTGCTGGTTGATTGTTGAAAATACGTCGCTTGCTGATGCTGCGTCGCATTTTGCCCGAACATACTGTAAGTCGGTTGCTGGGGCTGTGTCGCGGACTGCCCAAACATATTGCTGGTCTGTTGCTGCTGTTGCTGCGTCGCATTTTGTCCGAAGAGGTTGCTAGCAGGTTGCTGAGTGTGTTGTGAATTTAGATTTCCGAAAATGTCTGAAGTGTGCTGAGCAGACTGTGGTGGATTCACAGGTGTGGCCGTGTTTCCGAACAATTTGCTAGTAGACTGTCCCTGGTGAGGATTCTGCTGTCCGAAAAGAATCGATGTAGGCTGTGCCTGGGTCGAAGTTGCATTCTGTCCAAATAAGTTGTTAGGCGATTGTTGTTGCTGAATGGTGGATTGCCCAAATAAATTTGTCGTAGGGTTCGCCGTTGGCAGTTGCTGCGTGGATTCTAGTGATTGTGTTGTCCAATTCCAGCTGATATGAGGATCATCCTTGACGACTTGCTCGCCTTCGGGCCATTTAAAAGGTGCATGAGAGGCGAACTGTGGTGGTTTTATACTCTCCTGGCGGTAGGCTTCCTTTTCAGGGTTTGTAAGGCGATCAAGGGTTTCTATGACTGACTTGGCACGAACTCTAGTATCGAATTCTTGAGTCTCATTCCAAGGATCTTTGGAAGCATCTTTGGGGACCTCTCTGGGAGTCTCATTTGAAGTTGGTGGAGGTATGTTAAACATGCTACCTTGATACCCACCAGACTGACCTGGGGAATTCTGCATGTTATTATTGGCAAATGGGTTGTTCACCGCCGTGCCTTGTCCAACAGAGAAGTTGAAACCTGTAGCTGATGGATTGAACGAGGGGAGAGCCGTACTACCAACACTTCCGGGCAGTTGTGAGCTCTGTAGAATGCCGGATATGTTTGTTTGATTAGAGCCCTGTGTTGTCCCACCTGCTTGTTGGCCGAAGTTGAATCCACCTGGTTGTTGCTGTGCGTTATTGGTGGTGTTGGTATTGGTATTGGCGAGGGACGATTGTGTTGATTGCTGCAAGCCTCGCGAGGGTGATGCGGATGGGCGTGCTGGAGTTCCTGGACGGCGTCCGCTACCACGACCTCGAAGGATCCTGCGCATATTGTTATCGACAGCCCGAAACCACGTCTCGCTGTAGTTAGATTCCAACATCATGAGGGATGCGCTCAATGTGATGCACTGTTGAATAGTGTATAGGAGGGGGAATGCAAGCATATGCTCGTGGACGAGATGGGGACGAGGTTGAAGCCCGAATGTTGATGCCCGCCAAAATAATAAACAAAACAACACCCCATCACACTTCACTCACCTCCTGTTTGCCAGCTGGGCTACCGTAGCCTTCTGAGTATGTCCTCCCATCTGCCCACCTCCATCTGAATCATCCAGAACCAGCCCATCCTTGGTGAGTTGTGTATCTGCGCTGCGCTTCGCCATCACGCCAACCTTTGAAGACGTAGAAGCTCTACGCTAAGGAATACAGAGAGATTGCTTCGACCTAAGTGCAAGGTAAGAAAGGTGTTCCTCTGTGCTTAGAAATGTTAGCTTTACTCAAACGAGAATTGAAGAGTCGCGACTCCGCTTGCGGTGTTGTACATAACAAAACCTCAGTTACGCGAATTCATCAGCGCTCACTCTAGGCTTCTCGACACTTCCACCCCACCGTTTTGCGCAATCAAGAGAAATAATCAGGAAGACTCAACGGGACTCTCGTTCCGTGAAGCTTGAATCAAACTGCTGGCATCTGTCAACGGTCAAGGTAAAATCTGGGTCATGGATCAGCGTTCAAGCGAGCTTTCAGGGATAGTTCTAATTTAAGCAACACATCATCAGTCAGCCAGAAACCAACCTCCGCATTTTCTTGCCTCAGTTCTCAGACGTGCCAACGTCGCTAAGCCCCTTCGGGTTAGTAACCTGCTGACTTCGCAGCATACGGGCGGCACGTCTGAGTGCAAACCCCTGTAAGATAGGTTGATCTGCGTTAATTTGGTGACAGCCCGCACAACTTGCCTCGTTAACTTTTGCAAGTCACAACATTCTTGTTTGCGACGCGATCATCAATGCACAACATGTAAATCATAATGTATGTGAACTTGCGATAGTACTTTCACATATACTCTATCTGATGCGTCTAATTTAAGTATCAATAAAATTCTGCAAGATCGATAAGTTGCGTCGTCGCATCATCGAGTCGACTGCGTGCGATAATTCGAGTAGTCGAACAGCGCGATCAAGAATATGCTAGCTTCGATTTTTTGCTCTCGTCGTCAGATATCTCATGATCATATCATCGACTGAATTTAGTTGAACTTGTATCGTGTTGTGTGATGAAGATTTGATTCGAACGTTCTTTTTGATGATCGAGAAAGCGCGTTAAGTCATTTCGATAGAGCGTTTGATAGAGAGTTTGATAGAGAATTTGATAAAGCGTTTGAAAGAGTGTTTGATAGAAAGCTCGATAGAAAGCTCAGTAGAAAGCTCAGTAGAAAGCTCAATAGAAAGCTCAGTAGAAAGCTTGATAGAAAATTTGGTAGAAAGTTTGATAAAGTGTTTGATCGAGAGTTTGATCAAAAGTTTGATAGAAAATTCAATAGAAAATTCGATAGAAAATTTGATAGAGCGTTTGATATCAAGTTATGAAGAATACTTTCTATTGAGCTAATTAGCATGTGCTATGAAGCATGTATAAAGCATACTATGAAGTATGTTAGGGGCCAGCATAGAGCGAGTCATATGGGTGTAATGTAACGAGTATATAAATGCTAAGGAAGGAAAGTATCTAGAAGGGAAGGGCCGGCTATCTATATGACTCAGGAGAACATAAGCTAACCCTGAATAGGGTTGGCTTCGGAACAAGTCTATGCCCTAGCGGCGAGCGATCGGCGATAGCTCTCAGGATAGCCATCAACATAGTCATCAACATAGCCATCAACATAGCCATCAACATAGCCATCAACATAGCTATCAACGAAGGTGCGTAGCTAGGATCGTAACATTATCCCCCCTCTTCAACGATTCATGTCCGCATGAATGTATTTCCTTAGCCTTGTGTAGAATCGAAATGCCTATTGTAGCAGGCTCACTATGCGAGGTAGAAGTGTCATTGAAGCAGGCTCACTAGTTGCACGCGAACGAGTCGAAGACCGGTTCACTGGTAGGTAGGGCGATGTGGGTAGGTAGGTCATCGCATTGACGGAAGGTGCCATTGTAGCAGGCTCACTAGTTGCACGTGGATGTATGATCAGGTCCACTGGTGGGTAGAACGATGAGGAGATAGATCATCGCATTGACAGTGCCATTGAAGCAGGCTCACTGGTCGACTTGCTCATCGAAGAGGTCGACTTTGGGCTCGCCATTGTAGCAGGCTCACTAGTTGCACGTGGACGTATGATCAGGTTCACTGGTGGGTAGGGCGATGAGAGCGGGTAGACCATCGCATTGACGATGCCATTGAAGCAGGCTCACTGGGGGTTTGCTCCTCGAGGTAGAGACTTCACGCAGTTCTATGACTGGCCCCGTTTGGTTGTTCAACAAATTCGAAGAATCCCTTGCGAATCTGAATGAACGGTTAATCCGCTGATCTTTGACCTAGTCGAATGGTTCCAATCGTTTGTTTATACTCGCTGATCAGCGCACGAGTCCGAATCTTTTGTTTATTCTCGCTGAATCAGCTCACAAGGGAAGGAAGGTGAGTGCTGCTGCACGGACGCAAGCCGCTAGACCAAAGTCGATAGAGGGTTGAAGAACTACTAGCAGAAGCATTCGAAGGGATCGATGCAGATTATTTCACTTCGTCTGTAACGAAGGAGCATTTATATAATGTTAGGGGCCAGCATAGAGCGAGTCATATGAATGTAATGTAACGAGTATATAAATGCTAAGGAAGGAAAGTATCTAGAAGGGAAGGGCCGGCTATCTATATGACTCAGAAGAACATAAGCTAACCCTGAATAGGGTTGGCTTCGGAACAAGCCTATGCCCTAGCGGCGAGCGATCGGCGATAGCTCTCAGGATAGCCATCAACATAGCCATCAACATAGCCATCAACATAGCCATCAACATAGCTACCAACGAAGGTGCGTAGCTAGAATCGTAACAAAGTAGATCATGAAGCGTAGAACGCTTATTTGAACATGTCACATGAAGCATGTTTTGAAGCGAGTAGAGTGATGAGTAAATAATCAAGTCGATAGCTTAGTTGATAGCTGAACATGTAGATAGACGAGTAGATAGAATGATGAGTAGAATGATAAGTAAAGTGATGAGTAGAATAATGAGCATGTAGAGTGATGAGTGAGATAGATAAACGAGTCGATAGAAATCGTAGAATAGATAAACAGAGCGAACAAAATGTAATTAATTCAATAATACGCGATCAGCGATAAAACTCATCTGTACGCGATGCTGACTACAAATCTACTGTCTAGCTACAGTAGAGTTTAAAGATTATCAAAAGTTTGAACAACATCGAAGCGCTACGTGATGATGAAGCGCTGTGCGTTGATCGCGTGCAGAGTTTTCGCGATCGCGCAAACTTCAATAATCTCAATGCGCATGTTACAAAGCAATCTGCACGCAGATGAGAAAGTCAAATAGAACGCAGAACTACGAGGGAAATCGCTTATGAAAATCATTCGATTCAGCATCTTGTCGTTGCGATGACAAGAACTGAAACAGAACATTCTCACGTTTAATCTGTTGAGAATGATTAGCAGAAAGAACTCGAATCATGAACATTCTTTAAATTTATATGCTAATTACGTATAGATCTTGTTAAGACTGCGTGTCTGTTACTACGATACAGACAACTCACGAGTCTCATTAAGTTTGACATGAACAAACTTGAGAATCTCATTAATATCGTTTAACAGATGTTCAGACACAGACATTCTATACATAAATGATACGCTGACGAGAAAACTTCGTTAAGAGAAGAGAAACACAAGCGAATTAGTAGAGAATGATTGAACTACGCTGCCTGATTAGAAGTGTAGCATATAAACATCTTTGCAAAACATGATTGATCTGCACAAGAGAGATCTCTACAGATAATGTGAAACAGATGAATCACACGCTTTACAAGCGAAGCGAGCGTCTGCGAGACGTGATATACAATGACGACAACTGTCAATCTTAAGAATCTCATTTCTTCACTGAACTCTGACTCTTGAATGTCTTGATGATAGAATCAATCTCTAGTCAAAGACATCATCTGTATAGTTCAAGAGAACAGTAGCGTGTGTCGATGTGATTAAAGAAGAAATCGACTGCGATATGCATGCGTATTGCAGGCGAAACGTCTGCGACTCATGCTTAAGAAGTAAACTGTCGAAATCTGAGCAGTGAAAGATCTCATTTCTCTTAAACTGTGAATCTGTCGCAAGAAAACTCTCTGAGTAATTTCTTGAGCCTAAGAAGAAAATCAGCATAGAGATCATGCTCTATGTATGTTGCATGCAACGTATACAACATATTTTCGATAGATCATGCATCGAACGATTGCGATCGCACGTCTATACTAACAATCTATTCAACGTCTACGTGACACAAGTCAAATCAAGAGCAGAATAGAGTTATCTAATACAATCACACTCTATCTTCTCATTGTACGCGTCTCTCTTTCATCACATATTTCTCTGCTCAATGAATGACAATCATTGAGCAAGAGAACACAGTTTTCGACATTACAATCACGAGCATCACGAATGCAAAGAAAACATATTTAGTCTTCGAATCGAAACATCGTTTGTATAGAATATCGTTAATGAAGAGCAGAGCAAAGACGATGTGACATAATCAAACAGCACAGACACTCTCATCAAGAGTTTCCTCGAGCGTCACGCGCTGAATAGAAGCTATAGGTTCATTACTGATAATATAGTGCCAATTTTATTGTTTCGACGGCGTGAAGTCGTCGTGTAGTCGGCGAGCGATTTTCTCCCCCAGAGGGTTTTGTCCGTTCGATACACATAGCATAGTTTCCCCCATGGGTCGGATCTAAACCGATGTCACAAGGGTGTATGAATTACAATTACAATTACAATTCAATAATACGCTCATACTTTATCGCATCAGATAAGGCGACCGGCAAAGTTCGGTATTATTCCAAAGTTAATGCCAATCAACCAATATTACTGCGGGTTGCACTCAGACGTGCCGCCCGTATGCTGCGAAGTCAGCAGGGCGCTAACCCGAAGGGGCTTAGCGACGTTGGCACGTCTGAGAACTGAGGCAAGCATTTTCTTCACGAATATCGCGGTTATGCTGCAATTGGACCCTTTCACCTACTATCACGTATAGATAGATAGTAAGCCATGTAGCTCGAACTAAAAGCCAACTTCAAGCCTCAAAATTCACATCTGCCACATTGTTTTGTTCTCTCTCTCTTGTTTCGTGATCGATATGCTGATTATGATGACTTTCAATTACATTTTATTCTCCCAAAAAGTATACCACCCCTCTAAATTCCATCATAAAGGTCGCATTCTTTACTGAGAGCGACACCCGGCAGTTCAAAAAGCAAGCTCACGAGGCACACATGTTCAAGCAAGAAGCAAAAAAGTGTTACCATTACAACTACCCAATCTATAACTTCGCTTTCGTCTGTGCCTTTTTTAGGATAGGCTCCATCTTTGTTGCCTTCATGACATCTCCTTTTATCTTCAGCTTCCCTGACATGAACAGCCGTTGTGCCTGTGTCTTCCCACTGACAAGCTTGCCGAAGTCCTCGTCCGATAGTGATAAGGTGACTATAGACCCGTCATTAGCCAGTGTCCTCAATAGCTCTTCGTATTCCGCAGCGAAGCCTAAGTAAAAAAGTCCTTTCTCTTCCCACAGCCAGAGCAGTTGGGCTCTTGGAATGACTGACCATCTGCTTTCTTCCCCTCTGGAGCATCGCCCTTGGCCACCACGCCCTTATCCTTCAGATCAATGTACCAGCTGTCTGTTTGCCCCTCTTTGTTCTTCAACATGAATGCGAATACAGCGTTGCCCTTCTTCACAGCATCCTTCCTTTCCGCATCGTCGGAGTTGAGGGAGCTGTTGATGGCATCGAATGCTAGAGAAGAGGGGAACGCGTCTTTAGACTATTAGAGAGTACGCCTACCATGCAAATAGGGGAGACGGTCTACCATTCTTGAGAGACATTGTAAATGCGGCGGGGAGCCTCACTGGACAGTCTCTGGGACGGACAGGAGAATGACCTACGCTTGCGGAATTGTACTTGTAGTTTCAAGGAGATGGTAAGCTTCGATAAAGAGGAAGACAGTTTTAATGATACGCAAGAAGTGGTCGCACAGAAGGTGCAGAAGCTCGCATGTTTATTACCACTGCAAAGCATGTGATTGACGCATATCATCTTCGTACCGAATTGCCGAGGCGTCGGCTAAACTTTCTCTAGGGAACAAGACCATGCAACAGGTCAATCACCTGCCCTGAAGATAGTATATGAATTTGATATCACTAAGAACGATGTAGACCCAACGCCGGACACCTCAGACCCCTATAACCAGCTAAAGACGGAACTTCTCAAGAATTTCTTCATGTGTTCCGGAGTACCCCAGAACAGCTCCCGGCTCCTTGCTCCAGCTTTCTGCCATCCAGCATAAGGAGGCCGCGAGCTTCGAGTCCTAAAATTCTCATGTATGGCCTTCTTCAGTTGCCCTTCTTCCAAGCCAACAGGACTGAGCATAAGTGGGACATCCATGACCTCTTCCGATTTCTCCTTCCACTTATCGCTTCCACTGATACGGGTAAGTGGGGATAGCGCATCGTCCCAAGTGCCGCTTCGCAGATGAATGTCTTCGAAGTTGAAGTCTCGCAAGTTACGTCGATGAATATTGATGAAGCTCGAGATTTGGGGCGCATCGGTAACAATGTTCTCGACCTCCATGTCCCGTAATCGAGTGAACCGAAGAGGACGCAGTGCAAGGTGACATCTCTTGGGACATGCTAAGTTCGGACTATTTTCTTGTAGGCGGGATTCGTTTCCAAGTGAAAGCGGACACGGACCTTTGGTTCCATGCCAACGGAATTTGAATTGCCTGAGGGAAGTTGAGAATTGTTGAAGGTATGAATGTAGTAGCTTCAAATGATCTACTGGTGAATTGGGAGTAGGAGGTGTGCTGTCTATATGAATAGCAAGTTTTCGAACTTGCCTCCATCTTTTGGCAGAGTTCGGTAAGGCAGCGAAGCCCATGGAAGGGTTCAGGTAGAGTACTGCTCCAGGATGAACCGAGACTAGAGAAAGTGTGTCAAGCGCCTTGAGGTTGGTTCGCTCAACGGCAATGCGGAGGGAGATCAAGGCATAATCGACTGTACTTCGCCGATAGCGTTGGGCTGACTCTTGTCCAGGACACGAAATCTTCAAGTGCTTCATGTTTGGAAATGCTGAGAAGGCACGAATGAAAGAAGGCACATTAGCTGCTGCGTGGAACAGAGGAGGATATTGCTTGACAAGCATGTCGGTCATTTCCCAACTTCCATAGGTGGGTGCGCTCGTGCGCAAAGCGGAATCCCTTGGCGATGGGATATGTGGTTCGTATATGAATGTCTCCTCTTCACCTGTCTCTGGGTCCAGAAGAGGTGGTAGAAATGTCTCAGGGCCATGTGCTATGCTGAACGTTAAAGTCCTTACATGGTGTCCCACGCGATCTAAGGCTGCCATGCGTGCTGGCTTTGTGAAGATGCTCGCTCGAAATGTGACTGTAGTATCCTCGAAGAGTAAAGGTGCAGCTCGTATACTAAAGTCATGACACGCTAAGCGAAGGGAAGCTAGATCTTGTTTTGGCATACAAGAGAGCAATGCATTGCGAGTTCTGTCGGTCCACCAAAATCGTAGAAAGGCGGATCCCGGAGACATGGGCATCAAGCATATCGCTCAATGAGGATATCGACTTGAAAGGCTTGTTAGGCATTTTCATTCCGACCTTCAAGGAGGAATTGCATACAGTAACAACAGGACCTTTCCACCTGAAATCTGTCTGTTCAGGGAAGCTAGGTATATGCCAATCAATGCGCTAGATCAGTTAAAGATATAGACTGATATTCGAGATTAATGAGAAATGAAAATATAATTGAGGCCTTAGGAGTTCAAGTGGTGTTCCGATTATTGCCTCCGTAAAATCATGTATCTCAACAAGAAACCTCAGGAAGGTGAGGCATCCCTCCTAAACATAAGAAAATCCACTACGCCCATGGAATCCGCCAAACAGAGGAAAACATCGAACGCGACTATGAGTCACAGTCATTGAGAACGAAAAACATTGCAGATCGGAAGGCGAAAAGTGCAGGAAAGCAAGCGTCGCATTGGGGCATCACGACTCTTGCGCGGTCGTGATCCTCAGGCTTTCGTGACGGCCGCATTCGAGTGGCCTTAGCACGGGAGGAGGTTGGGAACAAGCGCATGTTGTGCTTCGCCGAGATGTTTCGGCCTTGGTGCAGCAAATCAGGAGTTGCTGTTGGAATCGCGCTAGATCAAGGCGGTCTGCATGGGCGCGTGCTCTTCACCATGTCTCTCGGCAGATCATCAACATGCACCTCGTTCGTACCGCGGTCGGCGGCACATTCATTCTAGAAGAGTCGATTGACTTGAAAAGAGTTCAGAAAGTGGGGATCGCGAGAAGAGAGCATGGAGAGCGTGGAGAGCGTGGAGAGCGTGGAGAGCAACAGAAGTCATCCGAAAGGGTTCAAAGCCCCACGCTAGAACGCGTCCCGATAGTCGCGCGGACCGCGACGTGTTTCTTCGTCCCCCTCAACTTCACAATTTGTTAGTGCCCTAAGGAGCGAAACCAAAACAGATGTGCATTGTCACTCCTTCAAGTACTTTAGTGTATGTCACGTTATGTAACTGTTTGATTGGAGTCCTGGTTTCGTGTTTCCAATTGCGTTTGATAGACCTCCTGCCTCATGGGCCAATAAATAACCATATTGCCCAGCTGCCAGAGCCGGTAAACGATCCAACGATTATGGATGAGGCGTCTCTTGAAAAAATACCCCTAGCTATTCGCAATCAGCTTGGGAAAAGGCAGAGAATACACTAATGGTGAAAGATTGCTTAGCCCTTTTCGCCTTTGTTGACAGATGAATATCTATATGCAATTCCACTTCTCTTGGGTGAGGTGTTGGACTGTCGGGGTTTTTGACAATCATAGTATGTTAGTCGGTTGGTTTCTGCATGCACTTCGTCTGTTGGATTGATCAAGGTCGCTTGCTTGAATGATATAATATACAAAAGCCAAGCACAAACATAGAGAAAATAGTACAATAGCTCTAGTTAGACTTCCTATCCTCTGGATCATAAAACGCCCACCATCAAAGGTTAAAGCTACACACAACCCTCACTAAAGGCTCTTATGGTTGAGTATCGCTTTCACGCCACAAGTCGCCCTTTCAGATAGAAGACCTTCTTGCACCGTCATCACTACAAGTCTCCGCAGGTACAGCTACCGACCGTAACTTAGAGGCCACAACGGTCACATTTGCCAGTGTTCGGGTTGATGTTTTCGTACCCACAGATATGGCAGGCCATAGTATTAGGCGTATATGCTGTGGTTACGAGGCCGAAGTGATTGTGAACAGAACGGTACCGTTCTCCTACTCTCGCATAGATGGTCCCGCGGTGGTTCACCTTGGCGACCTCGATGGTTCTAGGATGTAGTGGCTCGTGGACTTGGATGCTCCCAAAACTTTCATGATGGAATACCGTTTTATCCACCTGGCTGCAAGCGGGGTGTGTCGAGGCGGTTTGCATTTCGAAAACGAGTAAATTATTGGGTCTAGTGATCGATAGAGATAAGTCAGCAGCTTGTGGTAGAATAGAGCTTTTTCCTTGCGAGTCCGCTCTTATATGTTGGGTCACTCACATCGAAGAGTGCTTCATTTGACAACGTTTGCAAACTCGCTCTGATCAATTGGAATTGAGTTCTTCGTGGGGATGAAAGGTGGGTCATGCGCAAGCCTTTCCTACCAATCCCCTTCACTCCGGGTTTTGACAACTCATCTTTTCACATCATTCACTAATTGTCTCCAACGTAGCAATTTGCTCATCTGCTGGCATACATGTTCAAGTATGTTCTGTCATCCCACGATCTCTACCAGAGCTTCTCATATTGAGTATGTTAGAGCAACAGCCGCTGAAATGAGGCATGATGAGTCAATAGAGGGTACAGCGCATCATTTTTAGATCCAATAGTCCGCTCTCTTTCATCGCTCGAATTTGAGATTAAAAAGCCCTTGGTGAAGGCACAATCAGGATATTGGCAAGAAGCGGAAAGATTTTTGTCGACAAAGGCTATTTATGAGCATTGGTTCTCGAGCCGGCGACAGAATCAAGTGGAAGTTCAGATCAACGCTTTTTTGTTCTCTAGAATCCGCAAGCCTTCTATCCTCTTGTTGTATGTGCTTTGAAGTTAACACCTGAGATGATAAGTGTACTTTTGCATAGAAAATCTAGAAGACTTGTAGTCCATATGAAAGATGTCGAATGGATTGATCTGACGGGATGGTAAGACCGGCACATATCCTGTTGAGGGGTTTGCAACTCGAACCTGCCAGTCAGAATGTTGACAACGGCCCGGAAAAAAAGTAAGAAGACGTTCAGTGTTGTCTCTCAGTGATGCTTGATTAAGAGTTGCAACAAGAGAATTCGAAGGGAATCCACGTAACACGAGTATTCAAGTAACCAGCATATCGAACTCTTGCGTAGCGGATTCATGGCCCTCTATAGAACTATCGCAAGTTATCGTTTGTTCGCCGGTAAAATGATATTTTCAGTTTCAACAATTCAAAATATCTAAATATACTTTAGGTTTGGTGAAGATTGAGTTGAACAAAGGATCGTCCCAATGCACTAAACCACATCCTGGGTTCTGGTACGATCGAGAGAAGCACTCTGCACACACACAGTACTCTACCCAATTTTTGACCTATTGCGGACTCAACCGCCAGTCTTTGATGTCTATAAGAGCATTAGCTTGCACTGTCGGCTCCTTCGTCCTGATTGCTGAAAGGTGTGTTTTCTACTCCGTACAACAGATGTTTTGTGCCGCAATTGGCGCTAGCCCCAACTAGGCTAGCGGGCAGTGTAATGGCACTCCAACTACATACTATGCATGTATGTTCCTGATTAGAAACTATTTTCCTAATTGGACGACTACTCCTCCTGCTCCTACTACAGCTCCTACTACAGCTCCTATTGCTTCAACAGAGGGCCATTCAGCTGAGCTCTTGCTCCAAAGCGGATTCCTGGTCTCGCGACCCGAACGAACAACGCACCTCCAATGCAGACTACTTGGAATCGACATGAATGACTTTCATTGTGGTGTGATTGCTCAAACTTTCAAACTCGAAGCTTGATGGCTCTTTGGGCACCAGCATCAATACAGCGGGTCAGCCTCGCCCAGCAGAGAGGAGGGCGTCGACATCAGAATTAGCGTCCATAGAGTTCCGGCTGTCACTTCTTTGAATAGCACGAATCGCCATCTCTCAAGATGCGGATCCCAATCCGAGAGCAGTTGGCCTTGCTTGTACTCCTGGCGTCTTTAGTATCCCTAGCTGTTATAGCGATTGCGACGGTAAGGCTATCTTGAGTGCACGAATTACTAGGTAATGAAGTTTGCTAATCGCTGAGGTCTCAGTGGGTAACCAACTACAATTTTGTTCTGAAGATAAGGTGAGATACATGTCCCACCCGTCGCCTGGAAGCCAAATAAACAGCGCTGATATTTCCGACTTTGTGTAGATCGTCTAGTCTTTGCCTTACAGCGTCTCTGTATGCAAACCAGCTGAACTCCAACCTTGTTCTCCTACAGTCAAGCGTTCAGGCCATCTCAACGCGGTTACTCATACAATCTGCCTTGCGAAGCTATGATCTTGGGAATAATACAGACGCCAATTGGATCACGCCGCGGGGTGATCTACAAAGCGCCCTCTCAGGGTTCGGAACGTCCGCCTTGCTATTTCAAGCTCGAATAGTGTCCAAAAATGGTACAGGTACTGGGGGACCATACGGCTTGGTGACCGTGACCGGATCAGATATCGTGGGGAAGATTCCTCTACCCTATCAGAACGCCAATGGAACTCCTGTGTATCTCGGTGATGACGGCACCGGTTATCCTCCGAATCTATATCCAGACTTAAACTTCACATCTGCGGCAATCAACAGCACTTTCAACACCTCAAGCGCCTCCTATGACGGAGCTGTGCTCAACCCGGATTCGACCCTTCTAATGGGCCCATGGCTTGTCAATGAATCTTTTGCCTTGGTCTCGCTCACTTTACCAATCGTTAACAACACTTCTGCCTTGGATATCCTAGGCTGGCTCACAGTAGTTACAAATGCTAATCTCATCTTCGAGGTTGGCAAGTCCATAGATGGCTTGGGACAAACAGGTGAGATTCTGATCATGGGGCCTGCGACTTCAAATAATCGAATCCCGGCTAGTATATTGGACCAAAGTGACTCTCACGTCAATAAAACCTTGGCACAGTCACAGGATGTTCATTTCATCCTCCCACCACTACGCAACTCGTCTCGGACTACCCGTCATGCTTCCCACTTATACGGTCAGCCGAATACCCCTTTTCCGATGCAAGACTACCCTGCCGTTCTTGATGCATACACCGCCTTCAATAACGATATGAACAACGGAGGAAGCCTCGTCAACACTAAGAACGAGGACAATAATCAGGTTTCGGCCGGCTATGCCTTGATCAGGTCCCCTATGGTTGATTGGGTCTTAGTAGTTGAGCAGTCTTACGGAGAGGTGATTGCACCCATCCATCATTTACGAAATGTTTTGCTGGCCGCTGTCTTTGGCACAGTCGGGGGTATCCTTTTGTTCTTGCTGCCCATTGCCCACGTCTCCGTTCGACCTATAAGGAGGCTGCGTGCGGCTACGAAGAAGACAGTCGAGCCATATAGATATCCTTCTGATGACGGAAGCATTCATTCCTACGTCTCGCACGATGAAGACGCTAATGCATCCGGAGACGAGATGGCTACAGCAAGAAAAGAAGGCTTTGTTGAACGGGTTTTAGGGTGGCGAGGCGGGCGTGGCGAAAACAGAAATGAGCAGCGACGAGACCAACGACGCCGACACACTTTCAGAATTCCTGGCAAGGTTCAAGATCGGAAGCACTTTGTTCAAGACGAACTGACTGATCTAATGACGGTCTTCAACGAAATGTCAGAGGAATTGATGATGCAATACGAGCGCCTCGAAGAAAGAGTAAAGGAGCGGACGCACCAACTTGAAATCAGTAAGAAAGCGGCCGAGGCTGCTAATGAAAGCAAGACTCTTTTCATCGCGAACATCTCTCACGAGCTTAAGACACCATTGAATGGTATTCTCGGCATGTGTGCTGTTTGTATGCAAGAAGAAGACCAGAGCAAAATCAAGCGATCACTAGGGATCATATACAAGTCGGGCGACCTTTTGTTGCATCTTCTTACGGATCTTTTGACGTTTTCCAAGAACCAGATAGGCCAACAACTTACTTTGGAGGAGAAAGAATTCCGTTTGGCCGACATCAGTTCTCAAGTGCTATCGATCTTTGAAAAACAAGCGAAAGAAGGGGCTATTACTTTGACAGTGGCATTCCAGGGCCCTTCTGAAACCAGCGAGAATCCATCCGGTGCTCCACTACAAGTTGGCTATGGACCGTACGGAACAGGACGCGTAAGAGACATGATGCTATGGGGCGATCAACACAGGATACTACAAGTCATTATCAATCTTGTGAGTAACAGCCTTAAATTTACCAAGAAAGGTGGATCTGTGATTGTCCGGATAAGGTGCTTGGGAGAAGTAGAGGAAAGGCCTAGCAGCCGCAAGAACTCGGTACGATCGAAGTTATCCAAACAGCATTCTGCGAAGTCTACAAAGCTGCGAGGTCGTCTCGTATCTGGTTCTAGTTCCTCGAACTCCCCTGCGCCAAAGGACCATGAAAGGCCAACGTATCCAGAGACGGCACTTCATATCAATAGCAGCGAGCCGAAATCAATTCCAGTGATTCCAGTACGCGATCGATCTTCGTCACCTCCACCACTAAATGCCAGGACTCTAATCTTTGAGTTCGAGGTTGAAGATACTGGTCCTGGTATCCCGGAAAGCCAGCAGCAGCGGGTTTTCGAGCCTTTTGTCCAAGGAGATCTTGGCCTAAGTAAGAAATATGGCGGAACAGGACTTGGACTAAGTATCTGTTCGCAGCTAGCGGGCCTAATGAAAGGGAATATTGTCCTCAAGAGTGAAGTAGGCAAGGGAAGCAAATTCACCATGCGGATTCCAATGATGTTTACGAAAGAACGGGCAGACAGCACTACCAGCTCGAACCTTAATCTAAATTCACGACGAAACAGCATCAACGTTGGCTCAATCAAAGATGAATCGCGCACTCCTGTGGGAAACCGATCCTCTTCCGACCTCTCCATCCACTCTACGGATGGCAGTGGTCCTGGTTTGAACGCCTTTGATACTCCCGCAAAACCTCGTCTAGTTGGACTAAGCCAGCCCTTCTTCGCTGCATCTTCCCCCCTAGAGTTGCCCGAAAAACAACTAGCAGCAATGGAGCAGGCTGCCGTTCAAGCCTACGGAAGTGGCGACAAAGTACGCGTTCTGGTAGCCGAAGACAACAAGGTGAACCAAGAGGTCGTGCTTCGCATGCTCAAGCTCGAAGACATTTACGGTACGCATTGTCCCTATCCTCCAAATTACCGGATTTAAATGCGGCTAACAAACAACCTACAGACGTCACCGTCGCCAAAGACGGCCAAGAAGCCTTCGAACTTGTCAAGGAGAGCATGCAGCAATCTAACCTATTCAACCTCATCTTCATGGATGTCCAAATGCCCAACCTCGACGGTCTACAATCCACGCGCTTAATTCGCGAAATGGGATACAGTTGCCCCATTGTGGCGCTCACGGCATTTGCGGAGGAAAGTAATGTGAAGGAGTGCATGGATTCAGGCATGGATTTCTTCTTGCCGAAACCAATAAGGAGGCCAGCGCTGAAGCAAGTACTGAAGAGGTATTGTGCGACCATTCCGGAGGCGCCCGAGGAGCATGATGCTGCGGCGATAGGTGCGTCACGGCATGGGCCGGCGGATGAGGATATGATCTCGCCTGTGTTATGATCTCTTGCTTCAGCTCCTTGCATGATTTCTGCATAAAAATCCCTTTTCACGTTCGCCATTGCGTTTCCTACATACATACTCCTGGCGCCTGGCGACGAGCGACGAAAGTGATCTGGAGTTATTCGATGTTTTGGGTGGGTTCATGGGTACGGAGTTGACCATTTGTTCCTCTATCGCGGCTTCGGGACTAGTCCTCTCACGACGGTGTAATGGTTCGTTTGACTGTATACCAAAAGGGCGGCAAGCGGGATTGGATAAAACAAAAGTGGCGTTTCAAGGCGATATATGTGCCGGGAATATCGAAAATTCTAGATATCTGCATGGATCGCATTGGTGGTATATAGGTGTGCTGAGATACTTTATAAAAGGGCAGATAGCTGGATGGGTAATCTTTAGTTCGTGCATACCTGGAATATAGGGGGTTCTCCCCAGCCTACTCTTCTGATTGCCTCAACTTTTCTTTTTTTTGGATCTCACACATATGTAAGACATAACCAGTCTCCATCCAAAAAACAAAAAAACCCCCCCTCCAATCCCTCTACGCCACCACCTCCATAAAAAAAACCCCAGCACGCCTCCCTCTAAACCCCCTCCCGCCATCACAACCACAAAACCCCACTCGGCTCTACTCTCTCCCACCATCTCACCATCTCAACACCCCCTCCCCTCCTTGCTTCCCTGCCTCCCTGCCTCCCTCCCTCACTCACTCACTCACTCACTCACTCACCCACCACCACTATCCTCTCAGCCACCCACTCCTCCTCAACAATAATACCATCCATCGCCTTTCTCTATTTTTTTTTCTTTTTTTTACTCTTCCATTCCTATTTCTGTTTCTATTTCTATACCCTGTTTTTTTTTTTTTTTTTTTTTTTTTTTCTTTTTCGTTTGCGGGTGTTGGTGTTGGTGTTGATGTTGGTGTTGGTGTTGGTGTTGGTTGGAAGGGGTGGATGTGGCGAGGGGAGGGGAGAGAAAGAGTGATGAAATGCTGAAAATGATGTTTTGGGGGGGGCACTGAGGGGCAGAGAAAGATTAGGGGTTTGAATTGAGAGAATGTCGTGTTTATACCTTCCCCCCCCTTTTTTCTCATCTATTTTCTCTTTTCTTTCTCACCTTACTGTACATCCTCCATCCTCCATCCTCTCTTCCCCCATCCCCCATCCTCCATCCTCCATCCTCTCTCTTCCCCTATCCCCTATCCCCTATCCTTTCCTTCCTCCTTCCATCTTCAATCCATATCCCCCTTTTCCACTCCTCACTCCTCACTCCTTACTCCTCACTCCTCACTTCTTCTCCCACCACCACCACCCTTCCCCCCCCCCTTTTCCTCCCTCC